>Ga0315906_10000336_pt1 | contig 76075 bp, 76 predicted proteins | sample LakEriMetagenome_4_FD_203526 | JGI IMG/M metagenome (GOLD analysis project Ga0315906, IMG submission 203526) | Freshwater fungal communities from buoy surface, Lake Erie, Ohio, United States - Buoy 2 MA122 | ecosystem: Environmental > Aquatic > Freshwater > Lake > Lake biofilm | place: USA... | reverse complement strand
AACCCGTCGATGTTCCAACCGGTGATAATTGTGGGTTGAATTTCCTCCCACTTATTCATAAAGTGACTGATCAACGATTCCTCATTATCAAAACTTTGAATAATCGTATCGGAAGTTTCACTGTCTTTAAGTTTTCCATCTTTATCCAAGATGAACGCTGTATACTTGGATGCAGCACCGTCATACAAAGCAATAGCCGTCAGTTCCTTGTCACCTTCTTCAATAACAGGAAATCCACCTTCAGAACTGACCTCAATGTCGAAAAACACCACACGATGTCCTTTGGAAGGTTCATCACTATCTTCGTAAGCGTCAATCAATACCCGTGTTTCGGGAGGAACATCACCTTCAAAGATTGAAGGATCATTACGATTAAAATTGGTGACCTTTTCTAGCTCGTCGCCATAAACAGAACGATAACGTCCACCCGTCTTCTTACGGTACGCATACTTAGGCATCGGGAACGTAACATATCCCTTTTGGTCATCCCAAAGGTGTACGGTTTCAGTCTTCTTGTCGATATAAATATTTTGATACATAACTTATTTGATATAACCCAACTTGGATGTCAGACTCTCATAGATAGGAAGGTGTTCCGGTTTAACAGAATCTTTAGATGCCAAAATCTTTTCTGCCAACCAAAAACGACTAATTGATGGAAATACTGATGGTTCCAATTCTATACCATAGATGGCAGGTCTTCCAATTTTATTTACCATGTACCATAACATGGCAGTTTCATCCTCGTTAAGGGACTGCAATTCTTCTAATGTCATCTTATAACCTTATTCTATGGTGGTCAAAAAGTCAATTAATTTTAACACCACGAACGTTTTTGTCGATTATACAAAATCGAACGTTCTTGGAATCTTCAACTACGGCATTAACTCCCAATAGATAGGACTCAGAGTCACCATTCACAGTTTCTTTAATTGAGAAAATATTGCCACGACGCATGGTATCCACTCCACGTCCTTGAAACTTTGGAGCGGGTACAATCACCACGGTTTGGTTGGCTTTAACGCTTTCTTTTCTCTTGGATGAATTATCCAAAATAACAGCGGACCCTTCAAGAACAATAATCACGGTGGTACGATCATCGGCTTGTACGACGAATTTGCCCTTGGACAGTATAATCGATGCAAGTTTGGTGTTGATGGTAGAGATTGATTCGGAATTGCCACCTTGATCTGAGTAGACATCAAGTTCACCTTCGATTAACGATAACGATTTTGAGTATGTCTCGTACTTAGCTTTTTCTGGTAGAGAAGAGATATTGATGAAGGTTTGATCAAAATTATCAAGGGTTACATGGGCCGATTCTTTGACTTTAACAAACACGTCGTTGGAAAATGCCACAGTTACTTCCGAGTTGGTTGAAGTTTTGAAAGCATAATTTTGTCCGTTGGCGGTGTATGTTTGACCCACAACCGGAGAATTAGTGGACAAAACATTATTTGCCACATTTTCCAAAACGGTTTCTCCACTTGATTTTTGGACATAAAAGACACCGTTGGCGTAAGTGGTTAAAGTAAACAGTAGGGTAAATATTATATTTCGCATAGAATTAGAAGATGTAGACTTTCAAGTTCGTACATGATACTGTATATAAGTATGTCTGAAATTATAGAAGAAAAAAACAAAAAGACGGTCAGCTTTTCACAATATTCAGGATGGTTCAAGTGTCCTCATAGTTGGTATCTTAATTATTTGAAAGGTTTGCGTGTATATGAGTCGAGTCTAAACACTTGTTTTGGTACCGCTATTCATAATACACTTCAAGATTATATTAAGTCATTGTACACCGATGGTGCAGAAGTGGCAGACGAAATAGATTTGGTTAAAAAGTTCCGTGAGGAATTTACCCGTATTCTTTCCGAAGAAAAAGATAACATGAAGGAACCATATACGGATGATGACGTTACCGAATTCATGTTTGATGGTGAAGATATTCTAAAGACCTTTAGTAGTTCCGCCAACCGTATCAAGTATTTTCCGAGTCGGAAGTATGAATTCATTGGAGTTGAAGTTCCATTGGATGTACCGATCAAGAATAACGTTCGGTTTATTGCGTATGTTGACTTGATTCTACGTGATAAGACTTCTGGTAAATACAAGATTTGGGACTTCAAAACAAGTTCGATGGGGTGGAACAAGTATCAGGTTGCTGATGAAAGTAAGTATTCACAGTTATTGTTGTACAAGGCGTTTTACTCCAAACAGTTCAATGTTCCTTTGGATTCCATTGATGTCGAGTTTTTTATTCTAAAGCGTAAGTTGTATGAGAATGTTGCGTTTCCACAAAATCGAATTCAAATCTTTGAACCGGCTAATGCTAAGAACTATGTTTCAAAGTCGTTGGTGACGTTTACATCCTTTATTGATGAATGTTTTACACCGGAAGGAACTTATAAGGAAGATGGTTATTATCCAAAAGTTCCGGGTAAAGCTAAAAAGAACTGTAAGTATTGTACACACTACAAGACAAACTGTGACGGAAAAGAAACCAAAGACGATAAAGACGACAATTAAAAATAACCATTTGTATTGCGTATATATACGTATATACAAAGTTATGGCAAAAGTTCTAACCAGCGTCAAGATCGAACCGGAGGTGTACGATCAATTTAAACAAAACACCTCCAATATCAAGTTTCATTTGCAAGATCTAGTCAATAGGTCTATGCATTTGTTTTTAACTGATACAAACTTTAGAGACACAGTATTGAATTATCATATTCCAGTATTGTCAACCGAAAGTCAAAAAATAAAACTATCAAGTGTAACACAATCAGAAACAGTATAATAAGTTATGGCAAAAAAGAAAATTCTTTTATTGAGTGATGATTTGCGTATGCATAGTGGTGTATCTACTATGAGTCGTGAATTGGTCATTGGTACAGTTCATCATTATGATTGGGTTCAAATCGCAGGAGCGATTAACCATCCCGATCAAGGAAAGATTATAAATCTTAGTGATGAAATTAAGAAAAATACAAACGTACAAGATGCGTATGTTACATTATATCCCACCGCAGGATATGGTAACGAAGATATATTGTATACAGTTATTGCAAGAGAAAATCCTCACGCAATTATGCATTTTACAGATCCTCGTTATTGGGGATGGTTATACGCGATTGAACGTGAACTTCGTAAGAAGATTCCCATCACATATCTTAATATTTGGGATGATCTACCATATCCTATGTGGAATCGTCCATTCTACGAAAGCTGTGATGCGTTGTTTAGTATCAGCAAACAAACTTATAACATCAATAAGTGGGTACTTGGACCTGAAAACTGTACCACTTTAGACGGTGATTTTGACAAAGACGGTAACATTATCAAGGAGAACGTTTAATATATGCCAATCAAAGGAAAAACACTTTTACATTATGTACCCCACGGAATTAATAGTGAGGTATTTCGACCAGTAGATACGTCCGATAAAAACCTAATTGAAGGAAAGAAGAGATTCTTTAACGGTAACGAATACGATTATACAATCTTTTTCAATAGTCGTAACGTCAAACGTAAACAGGTTTCAAATGTAATTCTCGCATACCGAATTTTCTGTGATAGTCTTTCTAAAGAAGACGCAAAGAAGGTGTGTTTGATTCTACATACTGAAGTCGTTGGTCAAAACGGTCACGGTACTGATCTTCCCGCAGTCAAGGAAGCCATTTGTCGTGATTATGTCGTATACTTCTCTCAACGTAAAATCACACCGGGAGAAATGAACTTGATGTATAACTTGGCAGATGTAACAATTAACGCTTCCAGTAACGAAGGATTCGGATTGAGCGTCAACGAGTCCATTATGTCAGGTACTCCTGTTATTGTGAGTGTTACCGGTGGTCTACAAGATCAAATTGGACAAGTGGATGACAATGGTAACCCTGTTGAATTCACCAAAGAGTTTGGAACCAATAACGTTGGAAAGTATAAGAAACACGGTGTGTGGGCAAAGCCAGTGTGGCCAAGGGTTCACGATATGCATGGTAGTAATCAAACTCCATACATTTTTGATGATATGGTTGACCCCCGTGATTTGGCAGAAGCCATGATGTATTGGTACCTAATTCCAAACGAAGAACGTACTCGTCGTGGTGAAGAAGGACGTAGATGGGCACTAAACGAAGGTGGATTGAACGCCGTAAATATGTGTAACCAGTTTATCAAAGCCATGGATTACACGTTGGCAAATTTCACACCAAGTGAAAAGTTCACTCTGCACACCACCAAAGAACAAGTTGGACAGATACAACCAGATAATTGTATGGGAGTAGATTTCGGTAAAGTTGATATTGAAAAAGTTCAAAAGGAAATTGTATGAAAATTCAAATATTAAAAAATGAAACATATCAAACAGTGGATAACCTGCCTAAGAAAGGAACTGATAGAGCAACAGGTTATGATATCATCGCAACGAGTGGACCTGAAATTGTTGGTGAAAAAAATTATGAAATTGGAGGATATAAACGTATTGACTATATTCAATATCGCACTAATCTAAAACTTGCAGTTCAAAAAGATCGTGTATATAGTAATTTTGGTTATACAGATATCGATCATGATGTACTTGCATTTCCTCGTAGCAGTGTCAGTAAATACAATTTAATCCTAGCTAACTGTATTGGATTGGTTGATGCAGATTATCGTGGTGAAGTTCTACTTCGATTTAAGTATATATTTCAACCAGAGGATTATAGTATTATTTCCCAACAAATTGTGGGCAACGTCAACGAAACTAAGATTTACAATATGGGTGATAAAATCTGTCAACTTAAAGTTACCAGAGTTGAAAACATCGAATTTGTTCTTGTTGACGAATTAGATGCTACAAATCGTGGTGAAGGTGGATTTGGAAGTACAGATACAAACACACCACCCGCAACACAACCAAAGTCCGGAAAAACTATTGAAGATTTAATGAAACAAAAGGAAGGGTACTTTGCATCTAATGCGCAAAAGTATTCTGACATGATCAAGGAAAGAGACAACAAACTTTTTGGAAATTAATATGAGCAAACCATTATGTGTTATACAAGGTCCAGTCTTTAGTCGCAGTGGCTATGGAGATTGGGCAAGAGAAGTTGCTAAAAGCATTCTTCGTTACAATAAATTCGATCTTCGCATCGCAACAACAAAGTGGGGTGGAAATCCCATCAAACGTTTTCAGGATGAATTGGATTCAAATGATCCACTCAATCTTGCATTGTTCGATAAGATGTTGAAAGAACCTTTGAATAGACAACCAGACTTGTTTATTCAGATCTCAATACCCAATGAGTTCAAACCAATTGGCAAGTACAACATTGGAATGACCGCTGGTATTGAAACCACCGCTGCAGCTGGAGAGTGGATCGAAGGATTGAACAAGATGGACATGAATATTGTCACATCACGTCATTCCAAGAAGGTCTTTGACGATGCAGACTATACCAAGGAATATAAGGATGGTAGTGGACGTAAAGAACAACTACGTAATACCAAACCAATCGAAGTGTGTTTCTGGGGTGCCAATACCGATATCTACAAGATCACCGATCAAAAGGTTGATTCTGTCGAAACGGTAATGAGTCAGATTCCTGAAAACTTTGCGTTTTTGTTCGTTGGTCAATGGACACATGATAATCCATTTCATGATCGTAAAGACATTGGCAACTTAATTAAGACATTCTTGAACACATTTAAGAACCGTCCTCAAAAGCCATGTTTGATTCTAAAGACCAGCGGTACAAACTATTCAAAGGTCGATAAAGATGCTATCTTGAAGAAAATCAAAATCGCAGAATCACAGGTTGATGGTGATAAACCAAACGTGTATTTGATTCACGGTGAACTAAATGATGTGGAAATGAACGCTCTTTTCAACCATGAAAAGGTGAAGTGTCACGTTAGTTTCACACACGGTGAGGGTTTTGGTCATCCATTGTTGTTAGCATCTCTTAGCGGAAAACCCATACTTGCATCAGATTGGAGTGGTCACTTGGATTTCTTGGATTCTAATAGAGAGTGTTTGTTGCCAGGAAAGGTGGATGTAATCAATCCGGCATCAGCTAACCAATGGTTAATCAAGGAATCTGCGTGGTTTACTGTGTCATACAGTCTGGCAGAAGAACGGTTGAAACAGTATTATTTCAGCATGAATCAAAAGACCAAGGATAATGCTATTGCTTTAGCCGAACGTAATGCTCAACTATTTTCAACTCAAGCAATGGATCAAAAGTTACACGCTATTTTGGACAAGTATATTCCAGAATTTGCGGTTGAACAGAAAATCATGATTCCACAATTGAAGATGCCAAACAGTCCAAAACCAAACCTCAAATAACATATGGGAGCATATAGAGACAGATATTTGTTAGAACATACGTTGAAATTAAAAGAGAAATTTAAATCCAACGTTTTTATTGAAACTGGAACCAATGATGGAGATTCTATGGGAATTTTATCTCCTCATTTTCAGGAACTATATTCATGTGAAATCGTACCTGCAACGTATGAGTTGGCTAAAAACAACTTACAACATGCTAAAAACGTTACGGTGACAAATGAGTCATCTATTACATTTTTGGAAACAATATGTCAGAAGTTTCAAGGACGAGAGGATGTAATCTTTTTCTTGGACGCCCATTGGGAAAAGTATTGGCCGTTGTTGGATGAACTCAAAATCATCAAAAAGTATGGATTTGAATGTCCTATCATTATTCATGATTTTTATATCCCAGACGGTAAAGGTAATTCGAAGTTTAACTATGATTCATATGAAGATCAAAACTTGGACTTAAATTACGTCAAGAATGATATTTACAATGTATTCAATGGTAAATATGACATCTATTATCCAGACTACGTTACAGAACCGTCTGGATATGCGGTGTTTACTAAACAGTCAACTCCATTTGTGTCATTTCTTGTAACATGTCACAATGAAGGTGAACAACTGCGTAGTTTATTGACTCTCTTGTCAAAATACATTACCGGTAATGAAATCGTTGTGTTAGATGATTATTCAGATGACGAAGTTACACTCAATGTATTGAAAGACCACGAATTGGTTAATGGAATCAAAATTTCCAAACATCACCTAAATAAAGACTATGGTTCTCATAAGAACTTTGGAACTTCACAGTGTAGTGGCAAATACATATTTCAAATTGACGCAGATGAACTTCCCAACGAGATTCTTCTTGAAAATCTTAGAGACCTCATCGAATCAAACCTTAGTTGTGAAATGTTTTGGGTACCAAGAGTCAATAACTTTATTGGTGTAACCTCAGAAGACATCAAAAATTATGGGTGGAGAGTCAATGAAAAGGGATATATCATGTGGCCTGACTATCAGTCCCGCATATACAAAAATCAACCTCATATTAAATGGGAACGTAAATTGCATGAAACCATCGTAGGATTCAAAGAGTTTACACGTATTCCTGCAATGGAAGAATTATCATTGTATCATACAAAGACGATTGAAAAACAACGTAAAGATAATAGTAGATACATGAACGAATTCTCATTAGAAGATAATATTAGAAAGTGATTATGGAAAAAACTCCGGTATATTGTTTATACTCTCCTCAAATGGATGAAATATTTAACAAACACTTTTATCCATCATTTATAAAGTTTAATGAAAATAACTACGATCTTCGTATATTTGAAACTACTGTTGATGGAAATGGTGATTATAATACGGATGGATACATCGACTGTTTACATAATAAAACAAGATTGATGCTACAAACAACCAAAGAAAATCTGGGACGAAAAATTATATGGACAGATGTTGACATTAAATTCTTTTCTCCAATTGATTTAACATCATATGATAAAATGTTTACTGTTTTAAAAGAAGATGAAGATCCATCAGATACATTTGTAAATCCAGCATTTTGTAAAATAGAATGTAACGATACGATGGTGGACTTTTTTGAAAAATTATTAACTAGTTGTAAACATAATGATGTTCATGATATGGACGTTATTAATTACTTTTCGAATACCATTCCTTCAATAGAAATTGGTATATTTGATTTTAGATATCTTCAATATACGTCTTTATCGTATAGAGATGACACGATACAATGTAACGTATGTTCAAATAACCATGGATGTTATAAATGTACACATCAACTATCAAATTTAGATACAATAGACACGTCGAAAATAATACTTTATCATGCAAATTGTACAATCAATACCGATAGATGTACCAGCATGGAACTAAAACTAGAACAACTAAATTATCTATCAAAATGATTACCATTACAATTGGACTAAATGGAAGATTTGGAAATCAAATGTTTCAATATGCATCATTGATGGGTATTGCAGATAAACAAAACTGTTTATATGGAATTGACTATTCTATCGGAAATAAAATTCCTTGGTACGATTTTACTGACAATGAGATTGTTAACAAACAAACTTTTGTACTACCAAAAGCATTTCATCTATCTGCTTTACAATGTAATGAAAAATATAGAATGGTTCATGAAGGAAACCATTTTCATTTTAACCAAGAACTTTTTAACGTTGGTGATGATGTACATTTACATGGTTACTTTCAAACTGAAAAATATTTTAAACATATAGAATCAACAGTTAGATCCGAATTTACATTTAGACATGATATAGTTAATACAGTAAAAGAGTATTTAAAAGATAAACAATCATACGAAACTGTTTCTATTCATGTACGTAGAGGTGATTATGTACATTTATCACATCACGGTACATGTGATTTAACATATTATAGCAATGCGTTAAGTCATTTTACCGATAAATCATATAATTTTATAGTGGTGTCAGATGATATCGAATGGGCAAAATCAACCTTTACCGGAAATGATAACTTTTTCGTATCCGAGTCTTGTAACCAATTTGTTGATATGTGCATTATGACCCAGTGTAGTCATAACATTATTGCCAACAGTACATTTAGTTGGTGGGGGGCGTGGTTGAACGCCAATCCAAATAAAAAAGTTATTGCACCTTCACGTTGGTTCGGTCCAGATGTAACTTTAAACACTAAAGATTTATATGTACCAAGTTGGATTGTAATATGAAAATTCCTAAAGAAATTCAAACAATACAAAAAGCAAAAACCATCACAGATGGTTTGATTCCATTACAAGAGTGTACGTTTATCATACCTGTTTGCATTGAAAGTGACGACAGAAAGAAAAACTTTAGCATAATATACGACTATCTACGTCGTAATTTTGAGACTAACATTATTGTTTATGAGTGTTCTAAAGAACCAATCGTGTCATCTTTAATCAAAGACGATGTGACTTATATACATCAAAACATACCAGATGAATCGTTTCATAGAACACGATATTTAAACCGTATGTTGGCATTATCAGACACCACAGTTACAGTAAATTATGACGCTGACGTGATTCTCCCAATCGAATCTTACCTAATGGCATACAAAAAGATTACTCGTCAAAATCATGACTTGGTATATCCATTTGCTATGGGAAAATTTCAAAAGAAGATTGGTACGTCTGGAAGAGAAAAGTTGTTAAACCAAGCGTCCGTGGTAGAACTCACCTCTCAAGACTATTCAGATTGTGTTGCGGAATATGGTCATTGTCAATTTTTCAAAACATCATCATATAAAAAATACGGGTGGGAAAATGAAAACTTTATATCGTATGGTCCAGAAGATCGTGAAAGATACGAACGGTTCAAAAAATTCAATACCACCGTTACACACCTTGATAAAGGATTTGTATATCACATAGAACATAGTCGTGGATCAGACTCTAGCGATAAAAATCCTTATTTCAAGTCGAACAATGATTTATATAAAAAATTGGGTGATATGAATCAAGATCAGTTAAATACCTATTACAAAGACGTTGAGTATTTGAAGAATTATTAAGTTATGAAAATTGCCGTTATTACGTTAGCGACCAACAAATATAAATCATTTTTACATCCTTTGTGGACTTCGGTTAAGAAACATTTCATACCAAGTGCGCAAAAGGATTTTTACTTTTTCACGGACGAAAAGTTAGAGTGGTTTGATGAATCGGTCAAATGGTATAAGATAGAACACCAACCTTGGCCATATATTACTTTGAAACGTTTTGAATTCATTTCATCGTGTATCAAAGAACTATCCGATTACGATTACGTGTTCTATATTGATAGCGACATGGAATTTGTAGATACACTTCTCACATTTGATATTAACAATAAAAAATATTATGCAGTTTGTCATCCGTCAGTTGTCTCTAACTTAAACTTCTGGCCAATAGAAACAAATCCAAATTCCACCGCATATATTCCAGAACGACACCGTTGTGTTTATGTTCAAGGATGTGTATGGGGAGCGAAAGGCAATCACATAGAATATATGGTTAACGTGATGAAAAACAACATCGACACTGACCTTAAAAACAATATTATTGCTGTTTGGCATGATGAATCACATCTTAACAAGTTTATCGTAGACCATCGAAAAGAAGCTGCTATTTTAAGTCCGAGTATGGCATACCCAGAACATTGGAATTTGCCAGTTAACAAATTGATGATTCATAAAGATAAAAACATGGAAGAATATCCACGATTCAAAGGAGCGTCACCTTCATGAAAATAGTTATATGGGGTCATCCTTTGTATTCGCATACACATTCGTATGTTCATTCATCTTATTATAAGGCAGCATCTCACATGGGACATGAAGTTTATTGGTTTCATGACAAAGACTATCCCAAAGATTTTGATTACTCCAATTGTGTTTTTATAACAGAAGGATTTGCAGACAACAACATTCCGTTGAATTCTAGCAGTACGTATTTTGTGATGTATTGTCCGTCACCCAAAAAGTATTTGAACGCTGGAGTTAAACGATATATTGATGTTCGATGTGCCGCTAAAAATCATAAGGACCATATACACGATTATTCAGTAGATAAAACTACCACTCAAAAAATAGGACCATCTTGTTATTATGTTCCTAAAACCAATCAAAAAGTACATATCAAAAACAATTATGTAGACTATACCATTGACGATTTTGATAAGTTCTACTTGAGTTGGGCAACTAACCTATTACCAGAAGAATTTGATTTAAATGATGTTTATCGTCAACGAGAAAACTCCATTTATTTTTGTGGAAGTCTTTCCAACTCTGGTATATGTGAAAACATGAGCAATTGGCTTCCATTTATACAGGAATGTAAACGTAATAATATTACCTTTTATCATAATGATCCATGGAGAAATCCAATATCAGATGATAAAGTGAAAGAATTGGTACAAAAATCAATACTGGGAATTGATATTCGTGGATCAGAACATGCTAGAACCGGCATTGTTACGTGCAGAATATTCAAAAATGTTAGCTATGGTCATTTGGGTTTAACAAACTCTCAAGAGATATACAACGAAATGGAAGGACATTGTTTGTATCACTCAAATCCCGTGGAATTATTTAACATCGGTATGCAACATCGAACAGACTATGATTTCATAAAAAAATCAATGTTGTATGTAAAAGAAAATCATACCTATATAAACAGAATCAACAGTTTATTTTCAATTTTATAATTTATGTTTAAATCAGACGCTTTTCAAGATCAGTTTGTACACAAAATTCTTAACGGAAAACGTAATGGTTATTTCGTAGACATCGGAAGTTGTGGTGCAATTAATTCTAACAACACATACTTCTTTGAATCACTTGGATGGAAAGGTATATGCATAGAAATCGAAAAAGGTTATGCGGACAGTTATCATAGTAGATCGTGTACTTTTATAAATCAAAATGCATTAACCATCAATTATAAAGATTTATTTGAACACCAAAATTCTCCAAAATGGATAGATTATCTATCGGTGGATATAGATGAACTTAGTATTGATGCTTTAAAACTATTGCCACATGACATATATAAATTCGGCGTTATCACCATTGAACATGACGGATACATTTATGGTGACAAATATAGAAATCAACAACGTGATTTTTTGAATAATCTTGGATATCACCTATTAGGATCAAACGTTCGTGTACCAGATCGTCATTTTAGGTCGTTAAGCACGTTAAATCATTTGAATAATAATGGATTTGAAGATTGGTGGATACATCCTACTTTAAATGTAAACAACTATAAATTTGATCAAATATTTCCGGAAGATTTGATTTCTCAAATATGAAAATATTCTTGGTTAACCATAAAATACAAAACTGCGGCGTATACCAATATGGTAAACGCGTATCGTCTATTATTTCCAAATCAAATAACTTAGTTGTTCATTATTTGGAAATGGACAATCGTGAAGAATTTCAAAAAGAAGTTGACACTCATAAACCTCAAGTTATTGTATACAATCATCTTACGGGTACGATGCCTTGGGTTGATAAAATGTATGTAGATGAACTACGTCAATTAGGCATCAAACAAGGAACGATAGTTCATAATGTTGCATATTCGACATTCTTTGATTTTTACTTACACCAAGACCCCAATTATCAACCAAATGAAAATAACTATCGTCTGTTGAGACCCTTGTTTGAATACACCAACAACCTTAATTTGAATCCAAACGTACTTAAAATTGGATCTTTTGGATTTGGCTTTGCATCCAAACAATATGAAACGTTATGCGCATGTGTTAGAGATAACTTTTATAGGACAACGTTTCCTATCGAACTACGATTACATCTAACACATTCTCATTTTTGTGAAAATACAAGAGATATTGAAACAATCAAATTTGTGGCAAATCGTATTATCAACAATCCTAACATAACGTTGAAGATTACTACAAACTTTATAAGTGACGATGAATTATTAACATTTCTTGCTGGCAATGACCTTAATATCTTCTTCTACCAAAAATACACCAGTTATAACGGAATATCATCATCTATAGATTACGCTTTATCAGTCAAACGTCCGATTGCAATTTGTCGTAGTAATATGTTTTCACACATTTGGAATACTCAACCATCTATTTGTGCAGAAGATAATTCGTTAAAAGAAATCATAAATAACGGTTTTGGTCCGTTGGAAAAATACTATAATGAGTGGTCTCATGAAAACTTCATTAAAGTTTTTGAAGACAATATTAATAATGTTATAAAATGAGTACGTTGGGTGTATTAGTTACGTGTTACAACGAAGTACGAGCATTGGAATTTTCATTACCAATGTTCAGAAAAATATATCCATATTCCAAAATTTATCTAACCACAGAAAGTTCAAATACCAATTTTGATTCGTTGTTATCTTTAAACAATATTAAAATAAACCATGTAGAAGATACAATGTATATAATCAAACAAGTAAACGATCAAAACTTTGTAGAACCATACTTTCAAGAAAAAATATTATTCGCAACACGTTCATTTTTAAACCGCGTCAAACAAGCAATAGAATTCTGTCAATCTGATTATTTATTGTTGATGGATCCTGATACTCTTGTTCGTGGTCCATTGTCTTTGCCAGAAGGTGCCAAATTATTGGGATCCAGAATTAACTGGGGATTGCCTTCGGCACTAAGAACTATACTTGCACAAACTCCCGGTGCGATTGATATTAACTGTTGGGGAGCAACCCCGGCAATAATCCATTGTGAAACCTTTTTAAAATCATATAAGTATGTGACCGAACAAGATCCTACTTTTTTACCACGTATAACAAAAACATTTTACGCTGTTTTTGCACACGATGTAATACTTCCTATTTTATTTGCACTGCAAGGAGAACATGAAATATACAATCCGGAAATAATCGAATGTCACAGAAACCATTATTGGAGACAGACCTCTCATCCTTTGGTTCATCAATTTAAATATCTTTATGACAACAATCGTAACGGCACTTTATAACATCAATCGTGAACAACGTGGTGACGGTAGACCTTTTAGAGACTATCTTAAATGGCTTCCAGAAACATTATCTCTTTCATGCAACTATGTTATATACACCGAATCGGGTGTGGTTCCATACATTCCACAAAAACCTAATATTAAGGTTATTGTGACTTCACCCGATCAAATACCTTTATATAACAAATGTGGGACAATACAGAGTATATTGAACAATCCTGAGTATCTACAAAAAATCAAACATCCAAATAGAGTTGAGTGTGTATTGCCAATGTATAACATTATTCAATACTCTAAATTTGAATGGTTGAAACGTACTATAAAAGAAAATCCATTCAATTCAGAGTATTTCTTTTGGATGGACGCTGGGTGTAGTCGTTTTTTTGAGAATCTTCCAAAATCGTTTCCAAATCCCGACAAACTTCCACCAAAATTTTTGATTCAAGGTAATTATAATACCAACAGAATTCCCATTGACGATAACTATAAATGGATGTCGGATTGTGTATTGGTAGGAACTTTCTTTGGTGGCCATCATGAATACGTAACTCAAGTATCAGATCTTACATTGAAATTTTTACAAGAAGAAATGTTAGATCAAAACATGATTAATAACGAACAAATTGCATTAGCTTATATTTGTAAGCGTAATCCGTCATTGTTTAATGTATATATACAGTTGAACGGACAACATTTACCCGTACTAAAAATACTTGTATGAACGAATCATTTTTTGCAGAACATAAAGAAGACCAATTTCTTAGATCAAAATACTTTCCAGATTATGGTTACAAAGGTACATTGGTTGAAGTCGGCGGTGCAACTCCAGAGTTTATATCTGTATCTCGTCACTTTACATTAAACGGATGGAGAACTGTTATTGTAGAACCAAATCCGACATTTGCTAAACAACACCGTGATATTGGAAATGAAATATATGAATATGCCGCGTCTGAGACTGACGAAGATGATGTAGATTTTACAATAGTTCATATCACAGGTGGCAGTGTTACCGATCATGCCTTTTCTTCTTTAAAGATCAAAGAATCATATCAGTCAATATCAAAAGGTTGGGTAAATAAATTAAACAAAACCCAAATTAAAGTTAAACAACGTCGTTTGGATACAATAATTAAAGAAGCGAATATCGAACAAATCGATATTCTTTCAGTTGATACTGAAGGTTGGGAGTTAGAAGTCATGAACGGACTTAGTTTACTCAAACCCAAAGTTATCATGTTGGAAAACATTTTTAATGAAGACTCTTATCGTGAATATATGGCCCTAAAAGGTTATATGTTTGACGCTAGAATTAAAGATAACGACGTTTATATATCATGAAAATTTCAATTATTGGACCGGGAATTATGCCCATTCCTCCAAAAGGATGGGGTGCTGTAGAATCTCTCATATGGGATTATAATATCGAATTGACTAAATTGGGTCACGAAGTACAAATTGTTAATACTCAGGACCGTCGAGAGATTGTCAATCAAGTTAACCAATACAACCCTGACTTCGTACATCTTCAATATGACGATTTGTACGACGTGTTACCGTATATTAATTGTAAACACAAGGCTGCAACTACTCACTATGGTTATTTAGAACAACCACATCGTTATGGTGGTTACGTTAGAATCTTTGAAGCGTTTGTTCGTGGAGATTTCAACATCGTTTGTTTATCAGAAGGCATCAAGAACGTATATAAACACTATGGTGTAAACGATAATAGACTATACGTTGTATGTAATGGCGCTAGACAAGACCTGTTTAAATATACATCGACACCTTCTAAACCCGGAAAGAGCGTGTATCTAGCTAAGATCACCGATAGAAAACGTCAATGGTTGTATCAAAACATCAACGGCATTGATTTTGTTGGAAATAAAGACGACAATCGTTTTGATTTTTCACGTACAAACTATATTGGTGAGTGGGATAAACCAACACTATATGAAAATCTAACCAATTATGCCAATTTGGTCTTGTTAAGCGATGGAGAAGCAGATCCTCTTGTTACCAAAGAAGCGTTGATGGCAGGACTTGGAGTGGTTATTTCAGAATGTTCTGTCGCTAATTTGGATTTGACAAAACCATATATCAGCGTAGTCTCTGAAAATAAGATCTATGATTTGAATTATATTCGTGGTGTTATTGAAACAAATAGACAGCAATCTTTGTTACACCGTGAAGAAATTCGTCAGTATGGAATTACGAATTTTGCATGGGAAAATGTCGTAAAACATTATCTTAATGTGGTGAATCAAATTGTTTCAAAATAAGTTATGTACGATTATCTGATTGTAGGAAGCGGTTTGTTTGGATCAGTATGTGCGCATGAACTAACCAAAAAAGGCAACAAATGTTTGGTTATTGATAAACGCAACCATATTGGAGGCAACTGTTATACCGAAAACAAAGACGGTATCAATGTTCATGTTTACGGACCTCACATCTTTCATACATCCAACAAAGAAATTTGGGATTACGTAAACCAGTTTGCTAAGTTTAATAACTTTATCAACCGTCCAAAGGTATTTTATAAGAACTCACTATACTCTTTTCCGATTAATCTGTTTACATTACATCAAATTTATGGCGTAACTACACCAGAAGAAGCAAAAAAGAAACTAGAAGAAGTTCGGGTCAAAAACGACAACCCTAAAAACTTGGAAGAGTGGATCGTATCCCAAGTTGGAGTAGACATTTATATGATGTTTATAAAAGGGTATACAACCAAACAGTGGGGAAGACATCCAATTGATTTACCAGCATCCATTATCAAACGATTGCCGATACGTTTTAACCACGATGATAATTACTTTAACGACACGTATCAAGGTATTCCTATTGGAGGATACACTCAGATATTTGAAAAGTTATTGAATGGAATTGAAGTACGATTAAATGAAGATTATTTGCAAAACAAAGAGTCGTTTAATAGTATAGCAAAAAAAGTAATTTATACCGGTCCAATTGACGCTTATTATAACTACAGATTCGGTCAATTAAATTACAGAAGTCTTAAATTTGAAACCGAGCGAGTTGAGGTTCCAGATTATCAAGGTAATGCGGTTGTTAATTATACCGAATTACATCATCCAGAAACCCGTATAGTTGAACATAAACATTTTGATCCTGTCAATACAGACTTCACCTATATTACCCGTGAATATCCAAGAGAGTACGGAGAGGGTCTTGAACCGTATTATCCCGTCAATGATAAAGTTAATACGCCTGTATATGAAAAGTATAAAGCGTTGACCGAAAATGAAATCAATGTTATATTTGGAGGTAGATTGGCAGAATACCGATACTATGACATGCATCAAGTAATTGGATCTGCACTACATACCTGTAAAAAACTATGAAAATACAAATTGTTACACATCTTCTACCTCATGAGTTAGACGAATTTGAACGTCAGTTGACCGTGCTGAGTCAAGAGATGATTGATTCGTCAGAAATAACCTTGGATGTTACGCTCAATCTGAATACGGTTGACTGGAATAAGACCAAGATACCCAAGGATTTTTTTATTGATAAGTTTGAGTCAATGAGTAAATATGTGACTCACACTAGTTGGGCGAGAAACTATATCTTTGATGTTGATGACCACGGTAGTTGTAGAGGTATCAACGACAAACGTCGTAATAGCGTTCGTAAGTATGGCAAAGATGTAGATGCGTTTCTATATTTGGATTCGGATTTGGTATTTCCATCTGGTATTCTAGCGTATTCTATACATTGTGCAAAACAGGTTAAGAATCAATACTACATTATTACACCTCAAATCACCAAGATTTGGGATCAAACGTGGGATCACTTGGTGAATCATCAGTTTATCAACAACAAATATGGAAGTGAACGAAACATCAATCCGTATTTTGAAGTAAACCGCAAGTCATATAGTGAAGATGTAAATCTTATCAAGTGTGATCCAACCAAGTTTGGAGGTGGGTGGTTCAATCTAATTAGTTCCAATCTACTTACGTTTACCGATATACCAGACGTTCTTGGTCCCTACGGTGTGGATGATACCTATGTCATGTTTGCAGCACAAATAATGAAACTCAATAAAGTAGATTTTCAACAATATTTAATGGAAAACATCATTGTGGCAGAAAACTATTTATTGAGACACAATCCATACAAGGAATACATCACTTATTTTGAAGATAGAAATAACTTTAAAAGCAAAGCCGAATCAGAACTAGGAAACTGCTTGAGAGAGTTTGTTAACAAGAATAACTACGCATTTAAATCATTATGATCGACATACTAAATACAATATTTATCGGAGTTACGTTTTTGGTTGTGTGGTTTCATACAGAAGCGTTTGTTGAATACTGCAACCTATTTAATTTGAAACGTCTGTTTAAAATTGGTGAATTTGAAAAAGCACAAGAAAGTGATTTCAGTTTGGAATATTTGTCGTGGCTAAAACAAACATATCCAAACTTTTTTACCAAACTTGTTAATTGTCCATGGTGTATTGGATTCTGGTTTACTCTACTATCTTCATGGATTTTCTCCACATTTTACATATTTCCGGTAATTTATGTGTTTACACTTGTTATATATTTACTGATCGTAAATAAGTTTTTTAGATAATATGATCCTCGTCCAAAACTTCACAGAATTTTATAACATACTAAAGACGCACAATAACATACCCAATTCAGTCTCTAAGCTGAAAGAGTATGTGTTATTGGTAGAACGTTTTAAAAATACTTGCAGTTGTAGAGGAACTGAAAAACAACGTGTAAAAAATGATTGTGAAATGCAATACAGATCGTTGGTTTTAACTGAAGTAAGTAATAATATAAACTTATTCAAAAACTCCTTGGGTGATGGTCATATTAAATTTATTCAAAATAATGCCATCATCCAAGAGTTTAATGTTTAATCAGATATAACTTTCAATAGTTGTCTTTAACGCTGTTTTGAAATCAGTCAATTTCATTTTTCCAAACTTTTGTTCATACTCAAAAGTTTCAATAGCGTATCGTAAATCGTGTCCCTTACGATCAGTGACATAACTTATGTAGTCGTAATCTACCTTGGTATTTGTTACTTCTTCAAACGTTGATTTAATGTATTCAATCAATTCAAGATTGGTCAATTCGTTGTTACCGCCAATCAAATATTGACTTCCTACATCACCATTTTCAAGTACATCCCAAATACAGTTAACGTGATCTTTTACATAGATCCAATCACGTACATTCTGACCAGTACCATATACCGGAATTTGTTCTCGGTTTTTTAACTTACGAATACAGGTCGGAATCAATTTCTCAGCGTTTTGTCGAGGTCCAAAATTGTTGCTACAATTGGTAATAATAGTTGGTAGTTTATATGTTTTGTTGTAACTACGTACCAACAAATCACTTGCAGCCTTTGTGGCAGAATAAGGACTATTTGGACGATATGGACTTTCAACCGTGAAGGATGACTCCTTGGCACCCAAAGACCCATAAACTTCGTCAGTTGAAATATGAATAAACTTTTCAAGTTTACCATAGTCATATATGGCTTTAATCAAATTGTATGTTCCAAGAACATTTGTTGTTACAAATGGATCAGGAGCATAAATTGAATTATCAACATGAGTTTCCGCAGCAAAATTAATTACATGAGTAATCTCAAACTTATTTAGTGTCTGCCACAAAATAACTCCATCATTAATATCTGCAACATAATGTTTATATCGTTGGTCTACATTGAACTTCAAATCCCTATTGGCTGCATATGTTAGTTTGTCAACGTTAATAATGCAACCAATATCGGGATCATTCAATAACTTTTCTACAAAGTGTGATCCAATAAAACCACACCCACCTGTAACTAAAATATTTTTCTTCATACAATTTCAAATACTGGACATGGAACTATAAAATGACCACCCGTCATTAGATATGTTGACTCACGTCTCTTAAATTCATCAATAAAATGCCAAGGCAATACCAAAAGATAATCCGGATTAGCCTTTCTCATATCTTGTTCGGAATAAATTGTAATGTCAGTTCCAACTGTCTTTAATCCAAACTTATATGGACTACGTTCTGCCGCACCATCAATCAACGTTTTATCCAATCCAAAATATTGAAGAAGAGTGTTTCCTTTGGTTGACGCTCCGTATACCCAAATACTCTTACCCTTTTCCTTTTCTTGTTTGATGAAATTATAAGTCTTTTCCTTTAACTCTTGAAGTTTCCTATAAAAGTCCATGTAAAACTCAATGGTATTTGCACCGATCTTGTTTTCATATTCTAAAGTGGAATTTACACGATAACGTGCAACATCACGATAAGGAGCAGTAGCATATGATGTAACTTTAGCAATATTCTTCTGCAAATAAACTCTGAACGATCCTCCATTGACATCGTTCAACTCACAATCAACAATCTTAAAATTAGCCTTTTCGGCAACATACTTGAAAGAGTGTAAAGAATAATACATCAAGTGTTCGTGACAGATATTATCAAACGCCATCTGTTGAATCATCAATGGAGTGTAACTCATTTGTACTACGAACAATCCTTCATCGTGTAATACTTCATGAACCTCGTTTAAAAAGGAAACTGGATCTGGTAGATCATAAAACATTGCGATACAAGTGATTACATCACACTTACGTCCTTTGAATAAACTTCTATCAAACGCTGATTTTGAAAAATAATCCTGTACTACTTGATCTGCGAACTTAACACTCTCTTTGGTATAAGAGTCATCGGCAGGATCAATCCCTAACCTTGAATATGGTGTCGGCACATAACTCAATAGTGTTCCATCATTACACGCAATGTCCAACCATAGAGGATTGTCAGACTTTGGGCTGTGAACCATCATACAGCTGTCAACCACATTCTTGAGTTGATTACGCATAGTTTGATTTGTACCTGAACGATACCAATATTGACCATACATTTTGTTTGGATCAGCGCCCTGTTCCAACTGAACCAACTTTGATGTAGGTGAATACATCAACTTCATTTCAGACTTGAAATCATCTGATGGTTGATCCTTAACAAAGTTTGAAATGAATAAATTTCCCAATGTAAACAATGGAACAAGTTGATCATTTGATACTCGACAATTTGTAACTTTTTCTGTATATTTCATATTATTTCCAATTTTCTAAACAATAGTTCAAGGCTTCATCGACCGTTCTCATAGTAATACCAGTTGACAGTAGTTTTTCATTGCTCATAACACAGTTTGACCGTGGAGTCTTTGCAGCAATCTTATAAAAATCTTCTTCATTATCAAAAAACTCAAAGACTTTATCCTTGGCAATAGTCTTTTGCATCTTTTCAATTACTTGTTTTGTAGTAACAAATCCAGTATTAGTCACATTGTATGTGCCATATGGAATATTCTTTTTTAACGACTGAACGCACGCATTGACAAAATCATACTTGTTGGATATCGAATTCTCGGCATCCAACAACTTCTTATAATTCAACATCTTAGACAGATAGTTTCTCGGATTGTTATTTTCCTCAAACGGTATACGTAATCTCCAAATATAATGATTTCCCCAGTTCTGTCTAATAACATCTTCAGCCATAGCTTTAGTACCACTATAAAAGCTACAGTTATTGTGTTCAAAACTAAAGTTAGGACGATCTTTTTCTGTAAATGGTTTTCCGTCTGACCTACGTCCTGTGTAAATACACCCAGACGATACATGTCCCAGTGTAATTCCATGATTACGACAAAACAACGACAACATTTCTGGTACGACTACGTTGCCATAAATCGTATTGTGTTTGTCTGTCTCACATGCATCTACATTTGGTTTACCTGTATACCCAGCACAATTAACGATTGCAGTTAATTTTAATGATTTGTGCATCAGTTCCAAATGCGTATATGTCAACTCTTTTGTTGACACTCCACACGTTCTAACAGGCACGTTATTTTGAAATAACTGTTTGTTGAACTCTTTACCAATATAACCGGACGCACCTAATAATAAAATCATAACCGGTAATATATATCAAATGATCGATTCCAAATAATTTCTATATTCGGATTTCGGTGTTTTTTCAATTATATTCTTGTATTGATCCAATCGTATAAATCCATTATTCAAACAATCTTCTTCAATACACGCAATTTTGATACCTTGACGTTCCTGAATAGTTTGTACATAACTACTAGCTTGTGCCAATGTTGTGGGTGTACCAGCGTCCAACCATACAGATCCTCGTTTCATTAACGTAGCATACAACTCATTTCTTTCAAGATATACCTTGTTAACGTCGGTGATTTCCAATTCCCCTCTAGCCGAAGGTTTCAACTTCTTGGCTATACCAATCACCGTATTGTCATAAAAATACAACCCCGGAACCGCGTATTTACTCTTAGGCACTTCGGGTTTCTCTTCTATGGACTTTACCCTTCCATCATAAGAAAACTCAACCACGCCATAATCCCGTGGGTTTGTGACGGGATACGCAAGTATGTGTGCGGGTGAAAACAAAGTTTCAATCGATGTGCCAAAAATAATGTTATCACCCAAGATCAATGATATAGAATCCTTCTTAATGAAATCTTCCGCAATCAAAAATGATTGAGCAATGCCTTTTGGTTGTGGTTGTACACCATATACAATCTTTAACCCCAACTGTTTTCCATTTCCAAACAACGCTTTATACTCTGTGATCCATTTGGGTGTTGATATGATCATGATTTCACGTATCCCTTTGTTAATCAACGTTGACAAGGGATAATAAATCATAGGTTTATCAAATACAGGCAATAACTGTTTGTTACTCGCACATGTAAGTGGATACAACCTACTCCCGGTACCTCCAGATAAAATAATACCTTTCATTTTTTGAACAGTGTTTCGTAAATAGGAGATACAATCTTGTTTAGATTTTCATCATTCACAATATCTTGGTATGTTTTTCCGTCTGACTTGATATGTTCCCATTCAACAATAAAATCGGATTCGGCTTTAACCTTGGGATCGTTCCAACGTTCATGGTCATTCGCTGGTTCTGTCCAAATTTTCTGAGTTGTATTGGCAATATCACTACGAATACGTCGGCCATCAGTAGGGAAACCATAAGTATACTTAGAAACGTGAATCAAATGACCATGTAAATCATTGTAAATCCAAAACACTTCATCTTTCGGGTAAAAGTTATAACGAATATCAGTTATAAAAATTACATCCGAAGTATCCTTTTCCAAATCAAGTTGTAGCTTCTCAGTCCAATAACGTCCTTGGGTTTGTTTACGTTTTACATCTCCATACCACACAAGCATTTCTCTAAATACTTTTTTGTCTTCTGTATTTTCTGTAAAAACATCCAATCCTAACTTGTCTTGTACAAATTCTTTACAATCATTCTTGAGATAATATGCCAACGCATAAGAACTACATGATAGTCCATATGTTTCAGTGACAATTTTCTTCGAAATGTCGCAAAACAAGTTTTTACCACTTCTTGCAACACCAGATATTCCAATATAAACTTTTTTACTCATTTGTCATCAATCCTTCTACTTCTTCCTCAGTCAAACCATACGCTTTACATATATTGATCATTTCGGTCAAACCACTATCTGTTTGACTTAAAATTTCGGCATATTCTTCTGCCTCTGACGAAGAACATTCATACCATTGTGCCAACATCTGATAAAACTCAAGTGAGTATTTAGTCTTGGCTGGTTTGATATAAGGATGAAAATATTTAGTACGAGGTACAGTTGCAATCAACACCTGATAAAAGTTCTCAGATGGCATACCGTCTTGATACTTTCCAATATAAGATAGTGAATCAAGAGCGTTACGATCCATCGATAAAAACTTCATCAACATCACGTGAGCAAAACTCTTTTTATCAGCGTCACTCAGTGTTGAAAAATACTTGGGGTTTTGAACATTACGTATGTGGTTAACATGATCAAACAACCCCAAGGCTTTAACAGTAGGTGTACTACTCTCTTCGGCTGTTGTTTTTTTGGATTTCTTTGTTGATGCTTTTCTTGTCGCCATGATTTATATTTCTTAACAGTTTAAGATCAGAAGATAACACCTTTTGGTTGTTTAGTAAAGTTGTTATAAGTCTGTTCATGTCATCATTATTTTCATCAATAACTTGTTTGTTGATAAGTAACATCTTGTGAACCTGATATAAATAAAATACCACTAGGACGAATCCCAGTGGTATTAGTACTTCAAACTTATAGGTTAACAAAGATAATACTACCATTATGGTTAGTATAGTCTTTTTAAGCATATTCTTCTTCGTCTCTTCCGAATGGTCGATTCTTATCGAATTTTCCTGGCTTGGACTTGTTCTTACTCAGACTTTGTTCAAACCTACGATTCCTTTTCTTGCGTTCAAAAGAATCCGAATTCTTTCTATAAGTCTTTCCCATATCTCTGTCTATGTTAGTAGTTTTACTTGGTCTTAACCGGCTTAGCAGGCTTAGCAGGCTTTGTCGGCTTGGCAGCCTTAATCGCCGTACGGGTACGAACTCCAGCAAGAGCCTTACTCGTATCGAGGACATTACGAAGAGCACGAATCTGACGACCGTTGAGGTCAAGTCGGGTCTTGCCGACATGAAGGGTCAAACGGGTCGCTCGATGAGCGCCATTGGTTGGTCCCGCAATATAAGTATTGATTGCGGCGTTCTTACGTTGAACAAAATACGTCTTACGACGTGCGTCATTAATAATCTTCATAACTTTATTATATTTAGTATTTTAGTTTTTTATTTTGTTAGTTTTGTAACTAACGTCTCCTATCATATCATACATACTCAGGATGTCAACAGAATTGTTTTTTTATTTCAACTCAGATTGAAATTTTTCAATGGCGTAATCTTTGGCTTTAAACTCCATCTCCAAATCCAAATTGCCATCATACGTGGCATATTCCACTGGAATATCCCTAACATATTGTCCATGTGACCGAGGATTCTTTTCAGAAGGATCGTTATCGCTAAAGTGAAACAATGGAATGTACGTAGACCACGTAGTTGTAGCCATTTTCAACGCTTCAGTAGCAGTTTGACGACCCGGATTACACCGAAAATGAAGATTGTCGTAAGTAATTGGAATACCAGTCTGTTGATAAATGTGTTCATACAACTGTTCCACATTCCAACTGTTAGGCTTGTCTTCGTTCTCCAAAACCAGTCTACGCTTCACCGACACAGAAAGATCGTTGTATACGTCAATAAAACGTTTTGCGATGTCTTTTAGATCAGCACCTTTGAAACAATTCATATGAATGTTGATGGGAGCCTCATATGATTGAGGAAGACCCAAATAATCCATCATTTTTCCATGAGATTCCAATTCGATGACAGACTTTTGAGCCACAGCAGGATTTGCGCTGGCAGGAACCACAAATTGGTCAGGATGCGTTGAACAACGAATGTTGTGTTGTTTGATCACTGACGCACACAAATCAAACTCTTGTTTGATTTTGTCAAAGTTGTAGGTAGTTTCAATTGAAAGATTGGCTTCAGGAAGAGTTTCCAGAGGCATCAAACCGCTACTGACACGGTAATTCCACTTACGAGTTGCGCAAAACTCAAGGGTCTTACGAGTTACAAATACGTTGTTGAGAGTACGATCTGCAACAATACGTTCAGCGTTGACACGTTCCAACTGAAGAAACCGTGTTTTGGTCATGGTAGACGCTTGAATACCCTGATCTTGGAGTTGAAGAGAAATACAACACAGACTATAACGATGATTACGCATGAGATGACGGTATCATAAAAATACCGTCGTGTACAGACTTTTTTAAGAATATGTGCTAAACTCACCACGTTTCCACTGAACACCGTCATACACGTAGATGTAGTTTTCACAAATGATGATTTGACCAAATGTACCGGTGGTGCTTGAAGTAGGAGTGCATGAGCCAGAATCATTCACAATCAAAGTGGTGATTGTAGCTGTACTGGCACTTATTTCAGTATACGTTGTTGACATAATCAATAATAAGTCGAAAGTTCAAAACGTTTCCATTTAGTACCATCGTAAATATACAGGTAATTTTCACATATACTCACTTGTCCAAATGAACCAGAGCCGGTCGGTGGACATGGCGTATTACTGTCAACAATTAACGTAGTTACTCGTAATGTACCAACAACAATATCACCATAATAAGTATATGGAGATGGAGTAGGTGTAGGTGTAATATAACTGATAATTGGTGTTGTACATGGCGCAGCAGGTGTAATTTCACAAATTACACATATCTGACTGTTAACACCTTTATTTTCCCATTTTGTGCCCGGACTGTTATCCTTTTTGACCCACGTTACATTCTTATTTACACCACTGTTTAATACCACAGAATAGTTATTACACAACCTTTCAATGGTGTTATTGGTATAATTGATGACAGTAAAATCGGGATCGTTGGGATATTTGTACGAAAAGATATTACCACGCTTTTGAAGAATGGTACCAACAGGTCCAGTAAATAAACCGTTTGCGGAGTTATCCACGTATGATGGCGAAACTTGGGTTTTTCTCACCACCAACAAACGTTCTATAAACGTGTTAAATCTGTTATAAGAAATAAAATCTAGCACAAAGAGTCCTATTTATTGTACATTATAAATATGAACTCATCGGCCAACTTCTTTAAAAAACTTTTCCTTAGCGTCTTGATATGACAGGTCGATCATAGGACTATAATACAAAACGTCATTTTTAAGATTATTTTCCGATTTTAACTTCAAATAACGGTCTTTTGCCTTAGATTTCCACCAATTCATTATAACATTCGTGTCATCCACGAACAATTTTTTCATTACCAATCGATCTTCAGTAATCTCGTTCTTCAAGAACTCCTTGGTATTTTCATAAAAACAACTATAATAAACACCTCTTTCATACCCATGAACGTAATCTTGAGTTTTAATCTTTAACTCTTGAAAGATCATACTCAATACACGTTGTTTAGCGCCAGTTACAGGTCCAGAGACATCATCCTTTTGAGTCATCTTTTTGATGTATTCATTAGATTTATTCTCCTTGATCCAATCGTGCCAAATTTGATAGAAGGTGTCATCTGGCTTAATAGGGATCTTACCAGCGCTGGTTCCACATTTGTGCCACCACTTCAAACTGTTGTACATACTGTAACTACCATATAGACTGGTTGTCGTCATACCTACCAAAGTTTGTCCGTACAACTTCTTCCATACATCACGTACTGCAGAAGATGTAACCAAACACGCTATCAACTTACCACCAAGAAAGTTATATCCAAAAGGTTGAGTTGACATAATACAACTTCCAATTGCACTATGAACCAGTTTACCATCTTCCAACTTGTTCTTGGGTGTCCATCCTAGATAAACATCTCTATCCTGAATCGTAATAACGTCACTTGATACAGATACCGCTCCCAGATACTTGGGATTATCCTCGTTACCATCAGTAATAAGAAACTTTAGAAACCTACCCGGAGTTTGACTAAACTCCATCGTATGACAAAACACACGCAACATCAACCAATCCAACTCTTGTTGTTCAGTTTCCACATGAACCATAGTTGGATTCATTTTCTCCAATTGCTGCAACGTCAACTCTTCGTTGTTAAGATCCTTGGGTTTCCAAATCTTACAAAAGACATCATCAGACTTAGTTGCAAACTTACTATATTCTTTTACTTCCTCCCACTTCTTATAGAACGTTGACTCTTCGACACTCATAGATTTCAAAAAGTTCATATTGTCTATGAACTTTCTTTTTTCTACTTCCTTATCGAATTTAAATACGTCTAAATCAAAAAATTGATGTTCTGTGTTCATTAGGTTTTCTTCTTGTTTCTATCTTCAAAGTCTATAGTAGTACCACGCTTAAAGTCAAATACTATCTTAGATGACTCTATTTTTACATTTAGTAATTCAGAATAAGTTACTATTGGCAATTTGTCATTTTTATCTTTAGGAAGTTTTGTTACAGCCAATTTAACTTCACGTTCATTGCCAATAGAAAGAGGAGAGTCCAATTTTATTAGACTCTCCCCATCGTATAACAAATACGCATCTCCTTTTGCCAATTCAAAATAGTAATAGTGTTTTCTCATAATACCAAAGTTACCTTTGATATATATAGAAAGTGAACACCGTTACTTTATTTTAAACCGCAGAGACGGCAGTCTTGTCAGTCTGACTCACATGATCAACCACCTCTGAAACCTCCTCAGTAGCAGGAGACACACTCATGACATTCACAACGTGAGGAATGTTATCGTTGAGCGTAACGCCAGCTGCACGAGCAGATTCAATGGTTTCTTGAGACACCGGAGTGTTGGCAAAAACCAACTTAGGACGACCCTTGGAACCCTTAATGGTACCCAGAGAAACCACCTGATTTGCCTCAATTGCATTCGTCAACCTAACCCGAAGCGTAATCAAAGCAGCAAAATGCTGATTCTGACTCCACAAACTGGTAATGTTAGGATGTGATTCACTGGTCTCCATCGTGTAAAAGCCAGTTGGCCAATTCACGCTAAGTCCAGTCTTATTCTGTCGATTTGTCTTCTTCATGTTATATATTTCCTTTCTTGTTAATTGTTAAACTTTACTGTTACTGTTCAAAAACATTTCATTCATCGTCTTAGCAACGCTAACGATATTCGTTACATCAATGTACCGAGAATCTTTACCGTACATCGTCTTAAAAACGTTAAAACTATTAAATTCACCAAGTCTCTTTAGAGTTTTACTTTCGGTAATGTAATATGCCAACACCTTGTATCCCTTCTCACGAATCTTACCAACTTGTTTACGAGTGTGTTTTGCCCCATTATCGGTAGAATAATGGATAAACTGTCCAACCTTTGGAGAATTATAACAATATGCCGGTTCGCCATCAGAGAAATTAAGGAAATAATAATCCTCGTTTTCTCCACAGTCTTTCAACATATTCATAATTGCCTCAAAACAAAGACCTTCTGGTGTACTTCCACTTGGACCCAAATACGGAAACAGATTAATCACCTTGGCAAATGAATCCTTAGCAGAATCGTAAACCATAGCAATATAAGGATGACCGGAACTCATACTGGTAGTACGAACACTTACACTAACCCGAATGTTCGAAATCATAGACGCTGCCTTACAAATTGCAGTGACACAAGTTATGGTATTATTCCACTTTTTACCCTGCATACTTGCACTAGCATCAACTGAAATATGAATGAACGCCTTCTTATACAAGTCAGTTTCAATTCTATAGAAAACGTTGTCATTGTCAAATCCCAATTCAGACAAAACACGTCGATCAATTTTGCCAACAGACTTACGCATATACTTCGTAGTATTAATCTCACTACGAATACTCAAACGTTTTCCAAGCAAAACACCAAGTTGAACACCCCGTTCAACTGCCATCTTGGTCTCCGAGGTGGGATTCTTTTTATCATCGTATTGTGTACAAGGACAAATATCAGAAAAAATCAAGTCACGGGTAAAATTCTTGACAACAATACAGTCAACACCAGCAGTAATAGGAGTATTGTCGCCAAGTTGATTTCCAACGTTAACAATAGTAACACCTGCGTTTTCCAAACTATCAAGAATCTTCTTTTGAGTAGCCGAAATCTTCGACTTCTTAATGTTACCCAAAACAAAGATCTTTTGTTTCTTCAAAGCACGATCCACAGCATCACGTTTTGACTTTGAAACACCACTTTGTTCATTAGCCTTCTTAGTGACTTCATCAGAATTGATTGTAGAAGAAGTGACCGATGTAGAAGTGCCTCCAATAACATCATCTTCTGGGACAATAACAACAGTGGCATTTTCACCGGATCCTTTTCCAGTCTTTGAAGAACCATCCTCTGACTTTTGTTGGTCAGCATCAATGTTCTTGAAAATCAGTTCACAGACTTTAATAGCCACATTAAGACGATCCTGAGGCGTAACCAATCGGTCAATAGTGGAAATACCAATTAATTCGGCAATATTACGGAAATCAGGCAACGCATCCAGATCAGTATTCTTGTTGGTCAAGTTAATCAACCGAGCTTCATACGACTGAAGAGTAGCGCTACGATACATCTGTGATTCGAGCATCATGTCAATGCTCTTGTTGTTGAAGAACTTATCGTACAGTGCCAAATAATAACCACGATAACCCGGAGCATTCTTATACACAAACTGATCAATATAACGATCCTCAATAACGTTGAGGACAGTCTTGAGAAAAGACGCCACATCAGTCTTGGAAAAACCCTTTGGTTCAGCAATGTTATAAAGACTACGAGGAATATTCTGCCACAGATCAACCACCAACCGAAAATCAGACAACAACACGTGAGAACCTTCGTGAAGAGCCAATCCAACCAGACTATCAAAGTCCTCTGGTTGATCAATATCAGAAGAAAGATACACGACCTTACCATCGGTCATGTTTTCACCACTATCACTAAAAATAACAGGGATGTTCTTTCCGGTGAGGATACTAACAAAATTGGCAACAGCCCTACGAGTCATGTTCAGACGAATAAGACGAGTTGTAGCATCAACCTCGACGGTTGAGTCAAAGTCATCAAATTCATCCAACCAAAATTCGGAATGTACATGTTTCATTGTGTTAATACCCTACACCGGAATTATACAAAAGTCAACAACTTTTTTTAGAAAGGAGGTTGAGTGTTCTTGAGCGGATCATTCATCAAAGGAGAATTGGTAGATTCAGCCGGAATATATTTTTGAACAACCTGTTTGATATAAGTACGTTCACTGTCAACACCACCATCAACAGAAAACTCTGGATAAATGGCACTCTCCGCAATTTCACGAAGGTTAAATCCATCCTTAACCAATTCTGCCATCTCACACACAGCACGTGTAGACACAAAGTTGGTAATCTTACCATCATCCTGACGATACTGATCACGGGTATGAGATGCAATCTCACAAATGGCAGAAATGGTGTTGAACAATTCAGAGTTCTTGGTATCAATCTTGAACCGATTAACAACCAAGTTGATCTCAGACTCCTTATCGAGGAAATCCATCTCAATCTTGACAGAAAAACGATCCATCAACGCTCGATCCATAACACGGGTTGCGGTATACTGGTTACCAATGTTTGCGGTGCCAATAAAACACACACCCTTGGCAACATTCACGATGGCATTATCCTTCTTTTCATCCAATCGAAGATAACGCTGAAGAGTATCCAAGACAGTCATCATGATATTTGCAGCATCATGATGAGCACGACTGATTTCATCCAAAAGAATGACTGCATTGGGAGTCTGAATGGCCCTGACAAACGTAGACTCGCTGAAAATGGTACCGGTATCCTTTTCAAAGTGAGTATTGCCAATAAGGGCACTACGAGCATCTTGAGTAGAACCCATGTTAAAGTAGAAGAAAGGACGATTAAAGACTTTTGCAACAGTTTGCGCAGCAAGAGTCTTACCACAACCGGTGGGTCCGATCATGAGGACGTTCTTACCATAGAGAACGGATCGAACAAGGTACTTCCACTTGAGATCCGAAATGATGACATCGGCCGGCTTCATAGACACGGCGGAATTGAGGATTTCGTTGACGGAGGTGAGTTTGGTATTGCTCATATATATTTAATTTTCACTATCCTACACCGGTTCTAGAAAAAGTCAACAAAAAATCCGCTGTTTTTATCAGCGGATTTTCGAGGAATCTATGGATTTTATCGTCTATGACCGTGATGATGATGACCACCACCAACCCAAATTGTCGGTGCCGGATAGTAAATCACCGGTGGTGGTGCAACGACAACTACTGGTTGAGAATATACAACATGACGAACTATTGGTTGAGGAACCACAACCACTTGTGGGTGATATACCACAGGTGAATAGATTACTGGTTGTGGCGGAGGACAATATACTGGAAATCCAAGGTTAATTGAAACTCCCCAACTGAAATGTCCGGCATTAACCGTTACTGAACTGAGTAATGACGCAACAAGTAATGATTTAATTATAATTCTTTTCATAGGTTTTATCCGACAGTAGTTTGACCTCACCGGATATACCCGTATTCGATCAACTTACTTAAATTTGACAGTCAAGTCATCGTCCTTTTGCTTAGGAAACTTATACTTGGCCTTTTCACCCTTCAAAGAGTGATCAACTTGTTTTTCAACCTTCTTAAGGTTTACATCTTGCATTGGCTGATCTGGTAGATCTTCTTTCTTTTCAACTGCATCAACCACTTTTTCATCAGTCTTTTGTGGTCCGTCCTCTTGTTTCTTCTTCTTTTCCTTATCAAGACTGTTGTCTGCAACCTTATTATATGCGGAATTGACATAGTTTTCTTTATCACTTGTCAAATATGACTTGATAAAGTCTTTTACTTCGTCATAGGTCAAACCAATCTTCTTGGTACGATCTGTTTTGTCTTTATAAGCCAAAACTTCAAAACTGTTGTTCCAACGTGGACGTACATGAACGTGGTATGGGTCACATCCACACAATTCAAAATTACCAGCGTCATTTTTGGTCACACTATAACTCTTATTGATCTTCTTGGCCTCTTTGTCCAACTCTTCGGCAATTTGTGAACATGTTTTATCGAACTCTACGCTCTTTTCTTCGATGACTTCCATCACAAGCTTCTTCAAAAGACCAGAGATCTTGTTTTTTTCATCCAAACGCTTCTTTCGTTCGGCAAGAACTTCTTGGATTCCTTCAGAAATGAGTGTACGCAATTGATCGATTTTCATATTATGACTATAAATATATACAGATTAGATATAACAACAAAAAAAGAACACCCAGTAAAGGGTGTTCTTGTGACCGTTATTAACTTTATTAACGCTTCTTTCCACTAGACCCACTAGAACCGCTTGATCCAGCTGATCCCGTTGGCTTTGGAGTACCAGTTGGCTTTGGCTTGGAACCGCTTGTTCCGGCCGTACCACTTGGTGTTGGCGTTGGTGTTGGCTTTGGCATAATTTATTCCTTTCTTTTGATATATAGTGTTTATAGTTTGAAACCAACAAAACTATCTTCATTGATTGTACTATCTACACCCTTTACATAACTACTCAATTCAGTTTCCTGAGGAGCAACTTGTAATTTTTTACTGTCGTAATAACTATCCAACCATCCAGATAGCGGATTGTTCTTGGCATTTGGATAAATCTTCTTATATCCCAAACTTGAAAGTCGGTTATTAGCCAACCATTCAATATAGTGTTTGAGACTTTCAGATGTCAATCCAACCAAGTTGCCCTTACTGAACAAATAATCGGCCCAATCCTTTTCAGCATTGACTGCCATTTCATAGGCAGCATAAACCTTATCTTCGTTCTTCTTGACAATATCTTGGAATCCTTCATCTGGATTATTCATCCAGTTTTTCATAATGTTTTGAGTAATCGCAACATGAAGGTTTTCATCACGACTAATAAACTTGATAATCTTTGAGTTACCTTCCATCTTTCCACGGTAACCAAAGTAAAAACTACATGCAAAGCTCACATAGAAAATCAATCCTTCAGTGATTTGAGTGGCCAGAATAGCATCATACAAACGTTGACGTTCATCTGAACCACCGCCCAACAGTTGATCATACTTTCCAGAGATAGCTGTTGCACGTTTAACAATTTCAGGATCTTCCAATACGCTATTAAAGAACTTAGTAGCGTCAGGATAGACGTTGTTCAAAATATATGTATAACTGTTGCTGTGAATCGTTTCAAAAAACGACCACGTATTCATACAAATCTCCAACTCGGGATTTGTAACGTATTTCATCAACTCATGAATGCTTCGACTCAACATCGAATCAGTCATCGTTTGGAATTTAAGATTGCTATCAAACACAAAACGTTCTTCGTCTGATAGAGCCTTATAGTCACTGATATCTTTTACCAAAGAAACCTCTTGCGGTCTCCAGAAAAAGTTCAGTTGTTGATCATAAAGATCATAGAACTTTTGATATTTGATCTGATCATATCTTTGAAGAGATAGATCATCACCAAAAAACATGGGGTTCTTTAGTTGATCAATGTTCTTCTTGTTTAGTACGGTTTTCATAGTTTTATTATTTTACATTGCACATGCACCGCTAGTACAACCAGACTGTTCACCTTCAATCTTAGGTTCAACCTTCACAGTCTCTTTATCTTCTGACATTGCTGTCTGTTTATCGCCATCATCGGTGTTAGCATAATACAGATTTTTCAATCCATACTTATATGCCAACATCATATCCATAATCACTGCCTGAGCCGGTACCTTATTTTGGGGATACCGTGATGGAATATAATAAGTGTTGGTACTAATACTCATATCAGTAAACTTCTGAATGGCCGCAGCTACCTTAAGATATCCCGAATTATCAGGCATGTCAAACGCAAAGGTGTAATTGTCTTTGTATTTCTCCACACCCGGAACAACCACAGGTAGAATATTAGTCTTACTTCCCTTGTGACTAATCAAACTACGTGGAGGTTCAATTCCGTTGGTACTACTCTGAATAACACTGCTGGATTCAACAGGCATACAAGCAGTCAACGTACTATGACGCATTCCATATTGTTTAATCTTTTCACGCAAACCTTCCCAGTCCATATGAAGAGGTTCAGTAATGAACTCATCAACGTCCTTCTTATAAGTATCAATTGGCAAAATGCCAGAACTAAACTTGGTACGATCAAACTTTTCACACTTACCAAATTCCTTGGCCATTTCAGCACTTGCATCAATCAGATAATAACTCATCTTCTCCATCCAACGAGCCGCAATATTAGGAGCCTCAGGATCCCAGTACTTTACACCCTCTCTGGCAAGAATAGCCGCCAAGTTGGTAACACCAACTCCAAGACTACGACGCTTCTTGGCAAAATTCTCAGCAGCCGGAACAAAATAATTCTGGTGATCAATCAATGAATCAAGCATTCGAACAATAACATCACAAACACTCTTCATTTCATCATCCGAGGTAATCTCCAACCAATTAACCGCTGCCAAAATACACACTCCAATTTCACCATTAGGATCGTTAACGTCCTCAATAGGAATCAAAGGATGATTCACTTCAAGACAAAGGTTACTGGTATCAACTTGGTCAACCCAACTACCATGTGAATTGGCATGATCAACAAACATCGTGTAGATACGACCGGTCTCAAGACGCTCTTTTGCCAAAAGCATCATCAAATCCCGTGCCTTAACCGTCTTCTTGAACTTGATGTTCTTGTTGTTCTCTGCCTTTTCGTACTTCTCCTTAAAATCTTCATAACCAAATCGATTCCAAAGACTCTGACACTCATGATAACTGAAAAGAGTAACTTCCTTGTTTTCCATGAATCGTTCAAAGATCAACTTATCAAGACCAATACAATAATCCAACTTACGAACACGATTATCATCAGTACCAGCGTTGTTTTTCAACACCAAAATTTCCATGATATCATAATGGAACCACGCAAAGTTGACCGTAGCACTTCCACCACGAATACCGTTCTGATGACAACTCTTTACAGTTGATTCGAACGCCTTGGCAAACGGAATTGGACCGGTATGAATCACTTCACCGTTACGAATTGGAGCATTTGTAGCACGTAGACGTGACAAATTGAGTCCGATACCATAACGACTTGCGGTTGCATATCCAACTGCGCTGTTGTTACTGAAAATACTCTTGAGAGTATCATCGACGGTAAACAACGAACATGAAGCGTAACTCTTCATGACAGAACGAACACCCGCCATAATTGGTGTGGGTAGATTGATCTTGTGTTTACTGAAATAGTTGTACGCCTTCTTGACATACTCCAAACGATTCTCCTTATAGTTCTTGAAGAACGTCATGGCAATCAACATATATGCAAACTGTGGAGTCTCATAAATCTCCTTGGTACTACGATTTTGAATCAAGTACTTATCGCATAACTGTTTGATGCCAGCATAAGAAAAATCAAGATCACGATCATGCTTAAGATATTCATCCAGCTTATCGAAATCTTTCTTGGAATACCATTCCAAGATTTGTTCGTCATAAACAAACTTCTCAATGTTTGTCTTAACAAGATCATACAACTTTGGAGGATTCTTTCCACCCCAAACACGTTTACGAAGTTGATAATTCAACAAACGTGACGCAACGTATTGATAATTTGGCTTCTCAACAGAGATCTGTTGTGCTGCCGCTTCGATCAACGATATATGAATATTATCAGATGTCATTCCATCGAAGAATGACAGATGTGCATTCATTGCAACTTCTTCAAACGAAACATTTTTGATTCCTTCGGTAGCCCATTGCAACACCTTATTGATTTTATCTGCATTGAATTTCTCCAATGCACCTCCTCTTTTTTTGATAAAGATTTCTTTGTTCATATAGACAAAAAATAACTATGATTTTGTATTACTAAATTCCTCCAGTTGATGTTCATTTTGATAAATTTTTTTTACGTTTTTTGATCGTAACATACTATCACTCGTCATCACCATCACTGATATGAGCATTCCATTTATTGCTCAATGCTTTCTTGACAAGATTCTCACTGTCACCCATTTCATTGAGAATTGCCACACCATCCTTGGAGTTTTCAGCATAAATCTGAATATCACCACATCCGGCATTCATTCGACTTGGGAATGTCAAACCATCGGGTCCAAAACGGTTCTTAATGATGTGAAACCGTGCAGTATTCGCCACTTTATCGGTAACTTTACGGCTAAGTGACATAACAAAGTCTGCCGTCATGATCTTTCGATAGGAATCAGAAATGTTATTTGCCTGAATAATGTCTTCATCCATAGCCGCACGGTTACTTTGTGAGGCACTCCAAATAGGAACTTGGAGTTCACCGGCAATACTACGAAGTTCTTCATAGATACCACCAGCTTCACTATAACTGTTGCTGTTACGTTCACTCTGATATGGACGTAGAATGTCAGCGTAATCGACAATAATCATGTCAATCTTACTTCCCAACATCATAATACGTTCGGTGTGCATCTTTAGATGATGTGCGCTGACGGTTTTGATTGGAAAGTACTTGATGAACAGTTTACCGGGAACCTGTTCAATCTTCTTACGAACGATATCAACGTTATTACGAATGTTTTGGAAATCAATTCCGGTAAAACAACTATCATAACGAAGACCCACGTAGTTTTCATTCAACTCAAGAGTAAAATGAACAACGTTCTTTCCCTGTTTCATGGCTTCAGCACCAATCTTTGCCAAAACCCAACTCTTACCACTACCCGCACAAGCAGTAATGATTCCAAGTTCACCGCCAGCCAATCCACCATCCATGATAGTATCAACCTCGGTCCAGTTAGTCTTAACAGTATTACGTGCCATAACACTCATACGTTTGTCAACCTCAGTCATATAGTCATGACCAATGTTACGTTCCATACCGGCCTTCATTGCACTGTCAACCAGTGCCTTGACTTGTTCGTAGTTACCAGTCTTAAGATGTTCAACACTATCAATAATAGCGTTCTTGAGCTTCTGACTCTTACAGAACTCCAAATACTGTTCCTTGACGAACTTGAGATCACTATCAGTGATCTTTTGATATACGTTTCGTAGTTGTGAAACGACTGCTTCTTTTAGAATTGAGTTTTCAATACTATCAACCTTAATCTTAAAAACATTAAGGGTAGGCAAATCCTTATATTGCATAAAGTATGCAACGGTCTGCTTTACAATCCATTGATGGGCATCAGATTCGAACGATGATGGATCAATGATATCCGACAATCTTTCCAAGAAAGACTTATCGCTGAGAATTCCGGAGATACACTTGATCTGGAATTCGGAACCAAACTTCTTCAAATTATCGATTACATGGTTTTCACTCATAATTAATATTCTTCTATTACACGACCACAGTATAGGTCATGTATCATCTGTAGTATACTTATTTTAACTTTTATCTTACCAGCGTGGTCAACTTACCAAAACACTCGTTGAGCCAAATTTGGTAGTTGGGAATGTTATTCCACATTTTATCTTCGGTAACCAGTTTGGAAAAGCCAATACGGTCCAACTTCTTATTTGGCAAATCCAATATTTCGTTGATACGGAGTTGTGAAAAACTCTGAATTTCAGTTTCTTTCAATTGCATGAGCGTATAGTTTCTTTCAACAATATCTTTATTGTCCAGAATTGTTCTATACAGCTTGTATTTACTGGAATTATTTTCACAGTAATTATAAATCTCATTCAGTTCTACATGTCGATTCTCGGCAAAAAATGGAAAACACTTGATGATGGTTTTTAGTCCAGCACCATTGATTCCATCAATATTATCTGATACATCACCTTCCAAAACTCGGTACCAAATAAAATTTTGACAGCCAATACCATACTCATTCAAAATCTCAGCACATCCATACAACTTTTTCTTTGTAGGACTCCATACCTTGATCTTATCACTTGCCAACTGTAGGAAATCTTTATCAGCACTCATAATGCTGACATTGCTATCTTTATAATATTGTTGAGCGATGTATGCAATTGTATCATCTGCTTCAACGTGATCAATTGCCATTGTTGAGATTGGCAAACAATCCAAATAATGCACAGAACGCATTAACTGTGCTTTCATATTCTTTTCTTCCAAATCACTTGTTGAAAGTTCTGAATATGCTCGATTCAAACGAATCTTGGTGTGACGTTTTTCCTTATAAGGTGGGTAAATCTTTCTACGTTTCATACTACCACCGTTACCATCAAAAATAATAACACAACGAGTGGGGTTAAGCAATTTGATTGCATAACCCACACTCTTTAAGAAACCGGCGATGCCGCCCGTGTGAAGTCCATCTTCATTCATGGACGGCATCACCGAATATGCGCGGATAAATGTATTTAGTCCATCAACCAAGAGAATATCCGAATTTTGACTTCGGTTTGATAAACTGTCTCTGTCTTCTTGTGAAACGTTCTCAAAAATAGAGAACAATCTTTTCTTTTCATCTTGGTTAAAACTCATAACATTTATTCTTCTCCACCAACTTCTTCTGCATCTTCGGAAGAATCAACTTCCACATCCTCACGAATTTCACTATCAGGTGACTTATACTTCATGATCGTAACCTCGGCAATCTTTTGATACAACTCCTCACGAAGTTCTGCATCAGTCTTCATGTCCTTGGCAAACGTCTTGGTATCAATCTTGACAGTTTCACCATTGTTCTTGGTGTAATTGTAAGGTGACTTGGCTCCAGTGATAATTGAGTGCTTCTTCAACACTTCAATCCAGTTGCCATAATTATCAATGCCACTATCAAAGAATATGCTAAAATCAGCAAATCTCATAGGTGGTCCCATACGGTTCTTGACAACAACTGCCCTTGTCTTGACACCAATATGTGCAGGTTCTCCATTTTGAGTAACCTTCAATGCTCCCATACCCTTCAAACGAAGACGTACACTAGCATGATATTGAATAGCCTTACCACCACTGGTAATATACTTGTCTCCAAACATCGCTGCCTGAAGATTTACACGTAGTTGATTGGTGAAAACCAACGCAATACGTTGCTTACCAATCATATCATTGATCTTGCGCATTGCCTTGGAAATGATAATGGCTTTTCCGGTAGCAAAACCGTCCTTACCATGATCCGCTTCCAATTCTGCCTTGGTTGAAGCAGCAGCAACACTATCGACAACGATTGTAACAAGACGATCACGGTTCGACTTACGAACGTGCGCAATCAAAGTCTCAATCTTTTCAAAGATATCTTCTACTGTGTGAGCAGCAACATACAACATCTTTGGAACATCAACTCCAATTGCAGCCAAAAAGTCCTGAGAAACAGATTGTTCTGTATCGATAAATACAGCAAGTCCGCCCTTCTTCTGGGTTTCAGCAAGCAAATGTGCAGCCAACAAACTCTTACCAGAGGCTTCAAGTCCGGTAATTTCTGTAATACGTCCAACAGGAATACCTGCATGTGGACGATTTGAAATTGCGAGATCCAAGATATCGCAACCTGTACTGATCCAATCCGTAATTGTAGACGGATCTTCCTTTTGATCCAAGAAGAACGCACACTTACCCGCGTCCTTGTTGGCCTTGTTTAGAACATCAGCAAGAGATTCAACTAGTTCATCTCTCTGTGACGAAACTTCATGGGTAACATGTGTTGTTCCCTTTTTCTTTTTCGGTGTTTCTTCTGCCATAACTTTTATTGAAATGAAAAAGGAGAGGTGGCAGTTTACCCACCACCTCTCCTATTAGTGTTGTTTAACTATTGAACAAATTGTCAAACGCCTTGGTAAGGTCGTCTGTATTTGTCTTTGCGGCACTAGCAGTAGGAGACTTGCTGGTTGCCTTTGGAGGCGTAGCAGCTTGAACCGCAGCGGCGGCTGCAACTGGCTGAGTATCATCCTCGTCAACAACAGCGTTGCTAACGGTCTCAGCAGGAGCATTCTCCGGATTTAGCCAAGAGGTCATAACCTCCTTAAGTTCCTCGTACTTAGGTTCGGGGAACAAATCAAGAATGTCAGTCTGATTCTTGATCGACTCAATCAACCTCGTATCCTTCGGATCAACAGCGGGTGTAGCGTTAGGCTTCACACGAATTGAAGTTTCGGGATAATTCTTACCACTCTCCTCGGCGGTACGGAACTCTACGACGATATCTCGTCCAGAGGCGAGATCGGTAATATCACCGTAATCAGGATCGGCCATAACAGAAAGGATCTCCTGATAGACCTGCTTTCCGAATCCCCAGAACTTCACACCCTCATGCTCTTCACCACGAACGATGACAGGAGCGAAAGTACGCATCTTGGGTTCCATCTTACGACCAGTCTGCCAATCTTCCTTGGAACCAGTCTTCTTGAGTCGATTGCTAAACTCAACGATAGGATCGGGACGATTGAAACTATCCGGAGACAGATAGGTCTTGTTGTTGATACCGTAATGGAACTTGAGTTCGATGAACGGCGCATCAGGTTGGTACTTATATGGGACGATACGAATTGTTTGCTTACCCGGCTTTGGCTTCCAAATGAGTTGGGTCTTGGAATTCGTGTTTGAAAGAGAGTTCAAACGGCTCTTAATCTTCGACAAGTCAATTGCCATAATTGTTTATTTATTAATTGTTAATTAGTAATTAGCTAACTGTTTGTATCCACTCGGACACACCCACGTGTAACTAATTCTGGTATAACTATAGTACGGATTTCCCAAACTTTCAACTTATAATATCGAAAATTTTGAGGGGAATTATTTTAACTGAGACCTCATTTGTTATAATTAAAGAGTTGTTATAATATTCCCAATTCAACTGGTATGTTTTATCAAAAACGCCATTATTTTCCTCGGTAATGAGTTTATTCATGGCATTTAAAGTATACAAAGTATTGGTTTGTTTTTTACGATGTATAGAAATAGTGTTAGGCAGCTTTTGACGAGCTGCCTCACCGTGTAAGATATTATATGTCAGATACAATTCATTGTTATTTTTCTCATTATTGAACACAAAAATCTTATTATTGGATAATGTGTAAAATGATTTAATCTGTTCCACCAAGGGTTTGTATTCAGTAGGAACCGCAAACGTACAAAGTAATTGTGTATCTTTCATCTAACAGATAATATTGTTGTTTTGTGGCTGTCTACATTGTACCACTCATATCCCACCAATTGACCATCGGCATTATACCACCGATTTTTGTTACGAATCCAATTGTGAGTTGCGGCTTCTTCCAACGTAAATTCAGTCGTTAAGATTTTTTCGACTTCCTCTGCGTCTTTTTCTTTTTGATCGGGGCTTCTTGTGGCAAGATCATCGGTTTGACTTCCGGTTGAACTTCCACCTTGTCCTTGCATTGGGTCTTGCCCTTGAACTTGTTGATTAGATTGTTGAGCACCTGGCTCAATTTCGATAGGTTTTTCATTAGGTGATGTTGGTTCTTGTACTGGTTGTGCAGGAGCGTTAAAATCCAAGTTGGTTTGGCCTTTTGTAGGATCCTCTTCAAAATGAGTTCCACGCTTTATCGCACGTTGTTTGTATTCCGGGTTCGGAAACGTGACCAATATACCCTTTGAGTTATAAGCTTGTCTCTCTGGGTATTTACCTTCAATAACTTTATTTGCCAATTCAACAACTTCTCCTTTTGGAATTCCCATTTCAGAGAGCTTCTCTCTTAGGATATCCATATGATCGTTGTTGAAAATATCAAATATGCCGTCATCAACTCGTCTATCAAGACAAAGTTCCGACAACAACTCAGAAACATTCTTATAAATCTTTTTCATGTTATTTCTTTAGATTTACGGATGAGCTGCCTACTTTTGCTAAAGGCCATACAACTACTCTGAACTTCATAAACATATATTCATCATTACCAAACTTTAATACCGCTGCTTCGTCTGTTCCAGATCTGCAACTAAGAGTTGGTCGGTATTTCAAAATAGGATCAGCCGCGTCTTTTGGAAGAGGTAGATTTGGATTAAACCAAAGTTGACCACCTTCAGTGGTACTAATCAACAAATGACTTTCGCTTGTGGCATTTGAAGCGTTTGCTTTAACCCAGTTAATAGAACCAATATCTTTTGGATCACGTGAAGGCATCGTTTCCATATCTTCTGGATGAATTACCTTCATTTCCACAGTGGCGTGACTGTGCATCAAAATACTACAATTGTTTTGTCCAAACGGCGCTTTACCTTTAATATCAAAGTCACGTCCGTAAATTGTTTTACCAGCTATGATTCTGGTTGCTTCACTACCATCCAAGAAATCAAGATGGCCTTCAAACTTGTCACCCATATAGTACAAATACTTCTTACCGGAAGAAGGCGTGGTTACGAAGTCATAAAACATCTTACGGAAATCTGAAGTTAACCGAGTGTAAAATTCAGCATTTGGACCGATGGTTTCAAGTGCAGATTTTCCATTAAGATTTATTACCACTTTATTTTCATCAAACGTGGTCTTCCTTGGGTTAATCAACAATGGTGGAACAGTATAGTTTTTCTTAATTCCATTCAAAAACGTCATTTTAATACTATCCCACGCTGCTTTTACTTTTCCATCAGTAAACGAATCGTCCAATCCCAACATTCCCGAATACTGTGGGAAATCTACTCTATCTACACGTTGTACGAATTGTCTTGGATCAAACTCAGCTCCTTTAAATGAAATCCAAAATACTTCTGAGTTTTGATTACGTAGAGCAATATCTGCTTTATTCTTACCAACGATATGAACAGCGTCATCAACTTCAACTCCTGTTGGAACACGTTCAGTCTTATCCCAAAAATGCAATCTGAATGGTTGTTGTTCTGGATTATTCTTTTTAAACCAGTCGTTTATATGATTAACTGCAATGACTTCCCCGGTTAAGCCAGGTGCGGCTGACTCAATACCCAGAGTAATCATGTTTTTGTGTTCTTTTGCCAATTTCAAAAACAACATAAGTTGTCCGAAAGTTTTGCTGCCATCTTTAATACCATGTGTGGTATTGATATTAGAAAGACGACGACCACCTTTGACTGTGGCAATTCTCAATGAACTTGGACTATGAAGTATCTTTAATCCGCCATTATCTTTTCCAATCTGTATCAATTCATTGTAAGTTAACTCCGCTTGTCCACGGTCTTTTGGAAATAATGTAGCAGGTTTATTACGTGGATCATCCAAATCAAGTGTCTTTAAATCATCGTCATCAAATAATACACGTGATTGTTGAGCAGATCCTTTGCCTATAATTTGATTGATCAACGCAATATCATCATTAGATAATCCGGGGTTTTCTTTCTTACTTTCAATTTCGTTGACCAATTTTGGTATTGAAAAATAAGAAGCATAACCACAATTTTCGATTGCAGTAACCAACAAATCATGATCCAATTTGTCAATACCGCCAGTTTTTGAAAGCACTGAATACTCTAAAAGTATATCTTTGATGATTTTATCTTTATTCATGATGACACAATATTTAATAAATATTGCGTCTTACATGAAAACCTTCCTTTTTAAATAGATACTGGAGTCATGTCATGATAGTTCTTACCAGTATAACACTTTGTTGGAAATCCTTGATTTTCCATTAACCGTATAATCTCCAGTAAAACCCCTTGTTTACCTTCACTCTTGTGTACATCAAACAACATCGAATCGTAAGTGTACAAAATAGGTTTGGTCTGTTTATCACTAAGATAACGATTTACATCCATCAAACTTTGCATCGAATACTCAGTTTCAGACGCTTGAAGAATGTAGTTAAATAACTTGTTTGGATTGGAATCCTTCAAATGATTTGACGTTATGGGACGTTTAAAGATAGGAGTCTCAATATACCCAAAGTTCTTGAAGAAATCCCACCGGTGATCAATGTACTCACGGATCTTCGCAAAATACGGAATCTTGAGGTATTCATCAGAGATAGAACCATACAATTGTTGGAACGTTAACGTTTTCGACTTCTTCACAAGATCTTCGGAAAGATCTTCGGATTTGAAGTAATATCGACCCAAATATTGATAAATGTTAACATCTTTAGGAAAGTCGTATCGAATCAACTTGCCAATAATATGAGGATGGTACGCACTATAATCCAACATCACCAAAACACCGTCATCCCCAAACCTTGATACAAAACTCTTACGACATTCGTTTTCCTTGTTCAACGCTGAATAGTTGATACCACCAAAACGATTGCTGGGACGACCAGTTGAAGTAAAAATATTATACTCGGTATATATGCGGTTATTTACCACCAAATGTTTCTTGTCAGCAAAGTGTTTCTCAAACTCCGTCATATCAACACACAGTCCATGTGATTCAATAGACTGTAAAGTTTCTATAATCGAAGTATTAACTTTGTGATAAGAATCATCATACGTCTTCTTAATATGAACCTCTACATCTTCACACATGTCAAGAAATCGTGAGATGTGATTATTAACAGGTACAATCTTATTCAGTTCAATATGATGATTATACTTGTTTCTAAAAAAGATATGTGACGCGGTGTCATATTCGTCTTGATCAACAATATCACCGGATTCAATAAATGATGCCAAAGACAAATCATGAAGGTTGTTTATCTTCAACATATGAAGTACCTTCCGTTTGGAAAAGCAAAAGATACGTCCACGAACATTATTGAGTTGATCAACAACATCATCTTTTGACACAAACTCTGTGGTGTCATATGTGTTGATATGAATAGTATACCACTTACTACTTGATACAACCTTGATCAACACCAAACACGGATCGTTTGACGCTGGATGTCTAAAATCAGACATCGGAACCACATCCAAAATGATGTCTTTCTTTCCAATCTCCGATACAATTTTTTTAAGACGATTCACTCAACGGTGACGATAACATTAACTTGGTCAAATGTCAACCTTTAAAACCGTTCAAATAATTTTCACTGATCTTCAACGTTAGTCCCGACATGTATTTTTCAGCCAACGCTACCTGTTTACGGTTATACTCGTAAGCACCCTCCTGAATAACTTTACCATTTTTTATAAGGTTTCTTTCAATTCCAGAAACTTGCCAAGTAATACTTGTCTTTTGATAGATGTTTTCCGGAATAGTTTTAAAGTTATCACCTTTCACTTCCACAATGTCATTGTCGTTAACCTTTTTTACAAAATAACGACGAGTATATTGAATGCTATAATCAATATCCGCAGATGAAAACAAATACGCCCGTGGAAATACAGACGGTATTATATCCCCCGCTAAATTAATGTATTTACTAAGTTCAATCATAACTTGACATTCAATCCTTTTGTAGGACGTATACCAGCCGTAATAGTCGTAGTCCACTGTCCATTGCTCTGTAAACTGTGTTTCACATCTTCAATCTGAAACAATATATCTTTATCATACGGTTCTGGCAAATTGTCAATTCCGAAAATTTGGAATGTTTTCATTCCACCAATGCCAGTAACCGTTATTTCCGCTTTGATTCCCGGTTGTGGAAAGGAGTTAATTGATCCATTTGCTGGATCTTTATCGTTAACTAATAGGGTAAACAAATCCTTTTCAGTCAATACCAACTTACGAATATACGTCTTTTCTTGACCGTTTTCACGGGTTATAACACCATAGATATACGCTCCATCTTTAACATCACGTTCCTTTTTGATTTGATCTCTACGTTTGTCATCCAAACGTTTACGTTCTGCTTCAAGATTCTGATTCTGTTTTGTCAAAAGTTCTTTATCGTATGGTGTCAAATACGAAGCGTCATTTGTAATTTGAAAAAATCTATCTCTGGTGACGAACCCAAATGGATTCTTCAACGGTACAGATGTTTTGTTATCCTTCGGAGAATTATACAATACAGTAGTCGCAACCTTATCACTCAACTTAACACTAAAGTTTAGTGCCTGAATATTGTTTCTGCTAGCTCTATTCTTGAAAAAGTATAAGTAAGGACGTTTATCAGAATTCAATTCTTGTAAACGTTTCAAACTAAAACACTCGGTATCAATAATAGACAATAAAGAATTGGATGGACCATATTGAATCAAACTAAACTTCCAAAAACCATTTACTGCCTCTGAAATTTTGTTCAATACAAAGTTCAATATGTCAGTTACCGTTTCAGATTTTTCAATTGCTTTGATAACTAAATCTTTATGAATATATAAGTTTTCTAGTTTACCCAGAGTATAATCGTATGATTTGGAAGGAAATTCTACGTCCGCTGGATTTTGTCCACCGTTGTTTATTCTAAAATAGTTAACGATCTCATTTAGATCTTGACGAGTGTTGCTACCAAATACTGAATCTAATGTTTTATCAGGCTCACTCACTGCAGCTGGATCTGGACCACTCTTTTGAGTATCAGGAGTATTATAAAATTTTGAATTGCCACGATCTTGAACAGACGGTGAAATATTTGGTGCCTGTGAATTTGGTATCAATAACACTTTGCCATCAGTACTAATCATGTTCTTATGTCCACCAATCCATGATGATTTAATATCAACTTGATTAAATGTAGCACCAGTATTGTCAGATACTCCCTTACAGAATTTGTTAATCAAATCAACAAAAAGTCCCATGGTGATCCAGAACTCATCGTTTGCACCCGAATCAAAACTGTACTTGGTTACGTTATCAACCTTTGTACGTGGATCGTTTGACGTGTCCAAATTACGTGGAATGAACACACGTGTTTCTGGCCCCGGCCATCCCGGTAATGGAAACAATGGTGTAGTACCATTCAAACCGGTTAATACTGTCTTTGGCAACGATTTAAACTGTTTCTCAATATATCCCTTTAGATCTTGCACCGGTTCTGGCTTTTTATTTCCTTTGTTATCCGCAGGTGAGGATGATGCCAAAGCGTTGCTACGTGTTTGTACACCGCTGTATATAAAACTATTACTCTTTACTTCGGTTGTACAATCGTAAGATCCATCTGGTTGAAGTGAATAATCAAAACTGGTGATGATACCGCAAGTCAAATCATATAGACCTTTACCATCTTCTACAATCAGTTGTTGTTCCAAAGGATCTGTATAAATTCCCAATAGACCAAATCCTTTTGTTTTTCTAGGATCATCTGGATCACCGCTTGGGCCAGGCGTTTTATCCGAAGTAGAATCTTTCATTATTGCAGGACGACCAATATCAGTCAAATTCAACAATGACTGTGGATTATAATGATTCCACCCCCACTCAATAAACATCGAAACACCCGGAGACATTAAATATGGTGTCATGTAGTTCAAGTGATCTTTTGAATAACACTTCCACTTGATCGTAATTTGACGATACATTGACTTTTGCATCACAGCGTCAACGCTTATTATTCCGGGTGGTGGAACGTGTTTGTTTATGATACCGTTTGTGGTGTTTTCATTTTCAATAACGTGTGGAATTCCAGACGGAGTAAATCCCAATACCGTTTCGGTTTTATTGTAGTCCTTTGGTTCAAATCCGTAATCTTTATAAAAACCATTTGCACCACCAAATACAAATCCTTCTTTGGATCCATATTTTACATCACCAATACCGTTTGAACACACACGGACCCAACAACGCATCGGTCCTTTGTATGTGTTCCAGTTTCCATTGTCATCCCAACTAGCGACTGTATTGGAAATGAAATTGACTCCAACATCACGTTCACGACGTTCTAATTCGTCACGAATGTACTTTGGGAATGGTTGAATTTCAAATGGTGCTACGAATCTGGTAGACATAACTGTTACGAATTAAGAGCGGTGTAATTATTTAGTATTGTAGTCACGTTTGTAGGTATACGTAGTTGTAATCCTGCAGGTACCGACAACTTTCCTTTTCCAATATTATTTGCTTGTGCAATAATCCACCACAACGACGGATTCTTATAATATTTGAACGCCAAGTTATCCAACGTATCAGTTTCGTTGGTCACAACATAAATATCAGACGAAGTAACTGGTATGATTGGATACAATCTTGTTCCAAAATACCGTTTACCGTCCCATCTCTTCTTTATGTTTACGTTTCTGTCGTATCTCATACGTTATTCTTCTACGTTAGTTATTGTTCTAGGAACCGCCAACCCTCTTGAGAAAGAGTTACCATCTCCACCAATAAAATCACCATTGGTCAAATCTCTTGGTGCGTGTCCAAAGTTTGCCATGCCAGTAACAGGGCGTTCTTTAAACAATGGAGTCATGTCCATCGATATTTCAACTTCTCTTGGAAATTGAGCAGATTTACCTTTTGAGCCAGTCCAAGTAATAATATTGTTTAAATATGACCAGTCTTGTTGTGACGTTTCATTTATTGTTTCCCACGCAGCACCATCTGGAATACTAAGACCAACACGGTTAATTACAATAGGTTGTTCTTTGTATATATCACCCAATGTCAACAAAACAAACGCCGGTACCATAAACTGATTTTCACTACCATCTTGTTGACTAGGCGCAGATGTATAATTTGCAGGCATTGTTAATCCGCACAAATAATTAATACGTGTCCACATTGGCAATAACTCTTTTATGCTATTGGCAATTACCTTGAATGAAAAACTCAACTGACGTGTTATACCATCGTAGGTATAAACCTTATCTGCACGTCCAATATACTTGTAGTTAACCCAGTCGGCTTGGAAACTATCATTGATACCAGTGACAGATGCTCTGAATGGTATATACTTTTCGTTAACCATATCGTAAAAGTAAAAGGCGATCAAATCATCATTATATGGTTCATAAGTTGTCCAACCAGAAATGCCAGTATCGTCTGATATTTGTTTTTCTTTATTCAAAATAGTCAATCTGTTAATACCATCACCAGCGTTAGATGTTGCCATCTTACGACTATTCTTACGGTCATGTTTTCCTAGACCATCCAACAGTTGTGTACTGTCTTTATAGTTATCAACCAACTTTTTATCATTGATATTTGATTGTTTAAGTTTATCGATGCCAAACAATGTGGTGTCAGGACTAGTAAATACACGTGTGTCAGCGTTGGTAAACGCAATTGAATATCCAGTATTCTTAATTTTTTCAACTAATCTGTTGAGATCCTTGATTTGTTCTTTATTAATTGGATCTTCTTTCTTGGTTTGAAGAGTAGAATTTATACGATCACCAACGTCATTAATTTCTGACGGAAGCCCTTTGAACTTTCCATCTTCCATGTTCTTATGAAAGTTGGCAAGATTACCGTTATCATTGGCATCTCTACGTTTTTTAGCGTAAGTTCCTTCAACTGCAACCGCAGAACGTTTTTCATCACCACTTCCTTGACGAGTTGGTATATCGGTTATCGATTTGATAAAAAATACGCTTGGAACAGTGTCGAATCCATACTTTTTGAAGAAGTCTTCCTGTGGTTTAATAACAATAACGTCATTTGCGTTAGTTAAGTCCAATGGAGGACCGTCCATTTTTGTAGGAAATCTATTGGTCTTGTCGAGATACTTTTTATAGTTCATCAACATCACAGAGAACTTGAAATTGTTGGAAATATCCTTACGGTATGGTTCAATACCCACAGATTTTCCGTATTTTTCCACGTTGTCTACGTCTTTTTCAAACTTAAATCCGGTTGTTCCACCATTAATTGTAGGTCCAGTTACTTCAGTTCCAGAAATTTTCTGTTCAGTACCATCAACAAATACAATTCTTCTGTTTTGTGGTGCTTCATTACCATCTTTACGAATGTTTTTTGGTCCGCCGTCGCTACTTCCAGCAATCCACAACTGATTCAACGTAATTTCAGCGTCAGTGATAACATGATGTTTATTGAACTTTCCTTTTTTATCAGAAATCATCCAACCATATGCACCTTCATCTGCTCGATATCCAGTTTTTTCAGGTTGTTTGCTGTTAATAAATGAAGGAAATACTGATGCCGCAATGGATCTCAAGAAACTATTCTTTTTTGCATTACCACCCCAACGTGACGCAAGAGAATTATAACCACCAGAAGCGGTTTTACCTCTCAAAAGACCCTTACCACCACCAATTGCTTGTTTTGATAAAGGTGAATTATCAGAGTCATCTTGAATTCCGGCACCTACAGTTCCTTTTGGTGATGATCTGCCGTTATTTACACCGAACCCCACAACACTTGCCAATGCGCCTAAAATACCGCCAGACAAATCAATATGTCTGGTTGGTCTAGGAAGTATACCCAATGAACCCGGACGCAACGTTGCGACTATAGGCATCAACGGATTATACAAATTGGTTTCGTTAAACGGTTGTAGATTCTGTAACAACAACTGTTTGAACAAAAAGATGACACCATTGCCAGATACGCTATATTTGGAGATACGAATTACGTCCTGTAAAGTGGATCCTATTGGAAACGCACGACTGTCGTACTTCTTAATTGCGTTTGTTCCACTGGTTCCTTCATTTGGATTATACCAAACAAACGGTTGACGTGGACCAAAACGTAACAAACCATTAGCATAATCAGTTTTTCCAGTAAATCTGGTTAAAATCTTCTGATTGTTGGCAATATAAAGTTTCTCGATTTTACCGGGAATACGTTCCGTAGGATAATCCAATGGTACCTTGTTGATAGGAGGTACCATATTACGTGGATTATTTGGATCATTTCCAGGCGTAGGTGCACTAGATGCGTTCTTGTAACGGGTTTCTAGTGGAAACGATATTGAGTTTCTTTGAATTTGATCTGCCATATTTTATAATTATGTACTTGCAAGAGCAAGTTGTTCACTTACTTTTCTACCGTCAAGATTTACTGCAATACCACCACTCATCATCAAGTTAATCAAAGTATCAAGTTTTTGATTGGTTTTTTCTATTGCTGCAATTACGTTTTCTTGTGGTCCAGCGGCCGCATCAGCACCAGCATTAATACCCCCGGTATCAACACCAATTAGTTTTCCAACAATCTTGAACGGTACACTCAATACGTTTTGTATAAACTGACCAATTGAAGAAAATCCTTTCATTATCATTTCGAAAATAAATTCAAAAGGAGAGGTGAAAATACTCAATATTGCAGATCCAACACCAACCAAACCCTTGATGATGCCATCACCCAAAGTTGAATTGCTCTTTCCAACAAACAAGTTGGATACAAAATCCCACGCATCAACCCACGGTTGAATAAACAAATTATACCACAATTGTCCGAACGAAGTTATTCCGGTCAATAATGCGTTACCAATCATTGATACAAATGATTTGGCGCCTTCAACAATTGAATCCCAAACACCCGAAAATCCTCCTTCAAACATTCCAGTGATAGACGACCACAAATTAGGAAATAAAGCGGTAAATGTCTTGAATATTAATACAGGTAGGAAATAAACATATGAGAGTATCGCCTTTCCAAGAATAAACAAATTCTTCAAAATATCTTTGCCAGAAAATAACTCTTTCATTGCGTCAAATCCTTCTTTGAAATAACCAAATACAGACGACAAGGCTGATTTGATAGCAGGAAACACCGGTTTTAACATTTCAAAGAACTTTCCTACTCCCGGTAGTTTAGCCAACAGATCGACTAATAATTCAAACGGACCAATAAATACGTCGTATAATGTTTCACCCAAAGCATCAAAGAACCCCATTCCTTTTTGAAGACGACTAAACAATCCCCAAATACCTTGTAATACAGCGATAACAGTTCCAGCAACTGGAATAGCTTTACCAGCGGTTCCCAATAATGTACCTATACGACCAATATTTCCAAATCCAGCCACAAATTTTCCAACTACACCTGACGCACTTCCAAATGCACTACTTATTCCACTGATTCGACCTAGTAAACGAGTCGCACCAGCATCAATTACAGAAAAGAATCCTCCGACAATTTTAAATACGATTGAAATCGGATTTAGAAACGTTCTGAATGATGCCCCAAATAACATCACTGCTGAATTTACTTTTAACAATAATACACCAATGTCAGTTGCGCCTTGTACAATCGTTTCAATACGTCCGTTTGCACCATCTAATGCATCACTAAATGCTTGTATAAGCGGTTCCAATGGTTCAAACATTTTATATAATGCATTTGCCAATATTTTAACTGGAACCAATATTGCATTAAAAACAAGAAGAGCTACTTTCAATGCAGGAATCAATAATTTGACTGCAACGTTTACAACCGGAGTCAAAATATCAGCAAGTATCTGTTTGAATGCCATAAACGTATTACTCAATTGTGCCATTGCACTTTGCATCTGAGTACGCATCAACAACTCTTTGCCAGTCTCCTCGTTTTGCTCTTTCATTGCTTCAAGAGCTTTTTCGTATGATGCCTTTTCTTTGTCAGACAACTGTGCAAGTTTTTCTTCGTTCTTCAACATCTTGGTCAACTCAACTGCACTATATCCAGTTGCCTTAGCAAGTGCCTCTTGTTGGAAGACATTCATCTTATTGAAGTCACCCATTGAACGTACTTGATTCAATATCTCCTTTTGAGCACCAGCAACATCTCCTTGGAATGCAAGTTGACGTGCGGCATTAAGATTGAGATTCTTGCCCAACAACACACTTGCTTCCATTTCATCCGATACACTCTGAGTGAAATTCAACAATCCTTTTGCAGAACTTGCGGATTTATCCAAACTTACACCAAGTTGTTTTGCTTGAACTGCAGCTAAAGTCATTTGTTTGACGTTGCCTCTCATCAACGTAACGGTATCATCAGATGCGTTGGCAACATCTCTCATCACTTCATCTAAATTGACACCAGCAGCGTTTGCTAAATTAGCGGTAAACCCAGCCATTGCTGATGCTTGTTTATCAGTCATTCCACCGATAGATGACATCTTTTGTAAAAACCCAGCAGCGTTTGCTTCACTAACTCCGTAGTTTGCTGCCAATAAAGATGTGGTTTGTGCCAATTCTTTATTAATCAACAATGATGTACCAAATACGTTACCGAGAGCGGCAAGTGACTCATATGCCTTATCAATATTAACACCCAACGTGACAAACTGTTGATTCAACTCAAGTGCCGTCTTTTCCAACCCACGAGCAGCTTCTCTGCTCAATCCAAGTTTCTGTCTAAATGCACCAGCAGCTTTATCTAATTCAACAAAACGATCAAAGGCATCACTGAATGATGCAATCATATCTTTGATAAATCCGATTTGACTCTCCAGCTTCTTTTTTAACGCTTCCGCCTTTTTAACTTGTTCTTCTTGTTCTTTGACGATATCGTCGTTTAACTTTACATCATCGGTGAGTGCTTTTAATTTGTCACCTTCAGTCTTGAGTTGTTCTTCCAATGACTTAACTTTGTTTTCGTCACACTTTGTAACTCTATCGCACAAATCTTTTTCGTTCTTCAACTTTTCTTGAAGTTGTTTAACATTATCATCACCAATCTTGATGCCTTCGTGACGTTGTTTCATCAACTCATCAAGTTTTTTCTTTTCTTTATCAAGTTCAGCGTTTGCCTTCTTTAATGGTTCATCGAACACCAAACCAGCAATTGCACTAAATGTACGTAATAAATCTTCTCCTGTACTGACTCCTTTTTGTAAAAATCCACTAAAGGTCTCGGCTGGATTTGCAAACGCATTGGTAACCAAATCTATTTCTCTGTGCAATTCTCTGGCTTGTTTCGCTGCCATTTTTGCAGCTTCACCCAAGTGATCAACTGAACGGTCCAAGATACGAATCTGATCGGTTACCTCCTTTGAAGCGGCACCTCCCTTTTTAAGACTATCAGTAAGGTCTTTTACCGCTTTTTTAGTTTGATCTAGTGTATCGTCTGCCATAAAAATCTATTGTGCCTTATAAATATAAAATTTATATGGTTATTGTTCGATTTTCTATGGTTATTTACCTTTGGGTTTTGATGCCTTTTCCATTTGTTCGTTCTCTTTTTTACGAACTTCGGCCAGTTTACGTAGATAAAATATGCGTAAGTGTACAGGTAGATTGTACACTATTTCGTGGTTGAACGCTCCCTCGGAGTAATATGCCAAATCGAAGATTTGGGAATGTAATGAAATCTTATCTTCCGGTGTCAGGCCAAAAGAACTGTGCCGTCATCGGCACAGACACCCTCTCTTCGTGCGAACATTCATCACATCCAAAGTCGAATGTCATATCTAAATCAGGCGTTTGTTCACGTACATGTTGTCTGAATGACAAACTATCTCTGGATGGCATTTCTTGAGTGACAAAACGTTGGATTGCAGTTCTATCAGAATTACCGTCGATTGATATAATCATGGTACGCAACCGTGTGGTAACATCGCTACTTGCATTTTTGTTAAGTTTTGCAAGTGCTTTTATTTCGGCATCGATTGCCATTTCATCACGGTGTGTCAACAACTTGTACTTGATAAGTTTCTTGGTATACGGAAGAAGAAATTCAAACTCATTATGACCCTTTGGATACAAAGATAAATCCAATTCTTTTGACTTCATCAAACTAAGATCAATCTTTCTTTCACACTCAGTCTGACACTTTGGACAAGTAATCTTAACTGGACCATAAACATCACCATATGCGAGTCGTCTTGCGGCAAAGAAAGCAGCGTTCTTATCACCAATAAGAACATCATCAATTTTAACCGGGGTTACAATAAGTGACTCAAGAAGTTTGTCCAAAACAATTCCTTTACGAATAAGGTTTTGATTTGTAAGGATATCTTCCTCCTTTGCAGTCATCATCTTCAATTCCAATTGTCCATTAGAAAGAGGATGTCCTTCTGGATAGAAATGACCCTGACTGGGCAACTCTATAGTTTCAGTAGGAAACTTGCTTACCACCTTTTGTGACGCGTCAGTTTGATTAAATGGAACTGACATGGTTTGTGGTTTTTGAATTGGAGGTCCACCCACAATTGTTGAGGGTCTAGTAATAGAAATGGTTTCGTCACTCATAATAACTTTTTGTTATAACAATATATATACCGTCTTTAAATTTTTGGGTTATTTTAATTAAGAACTCGTTCCACCTTTTTGAGCAGCTTTCAAATTGTTCTCAGCAGCAGTCACACCATCTTCAGCATTTTCTTCCGATTTCCTTGCATTGTTCAACGTATCTTGTTCATTGCCACTATCATTGCCTCTAGCTTCTGCTGCGTCTACCGCATCTGACGCTTGTTGTGTACGACTTTGCGCCTGTTGTTCTTTTACTTTGGCAATAGCAACACGTGTTTGTTGAAGAGCAACATTTTGTGCCTTTGCTTTTTTGTTCAATGTTTCTAAAGCCTTTGTGAATTTATCACTATCAACCACTTCCGACAATACTTCGTTAATGATTGACTTTAATTCAGCTCTGGTAATCTTCATATCGTATAAATAGTATACCGCATAAAAAACCTCCCAACTGTTTGAGTTGAGAGGTTTAAATCCAATCGATGTTTTATATTAGAATTGTAGAATTGCGTAGTCGTAAGCAAGATTCATTGTGATATTCAACGAATCACCACCGCTTGACCAATCGAGACTACCGAACTCTGCGCTTACGATTTGAGCGCCTCTCAATTGCCACTCTTCAACCTTATCGCCTACTGGTCCAAGTACTGAAATGATACAATCTTTCTTGTAGAAGTCAAGATAACCATCACGACCGGTAACAGATTCGTGGTGTAGACGAACCCATTCCATGACAGCTTGTGCACCAGATGGAGCAATTGGGTCATAAAGTTCCAATGAAATATCGTTCCAAACGCTCTTACCTTTGTAGTAACGTTGTACGTTGATATAATCAATGGTCTTCTTTTCTTGTGCTAGCTTTGGACGATCTGTCTTTTTGATCGTGAATGCTGGAATGCCATCGATGCTGAAAATGAAACGATTTTGAACTTTTGGCTCAAACACCGTGTAGAACATCTCATTTGGATTTAGTAGGTCTGCCATATGTTATATTGGTTAGTTGATAATAAATATGAGTGATAAACTGTTATTATTCAAAAATTTTAGAAAAATACGTTATTTGGTTTCTTTCAAAGAAAGTTTTGCATCATATACTTTGTTTACAGCGTTTTTTAGGTTATCCAAATGATTACGAGTTCTAAGCAATTTAAATACAATATTCTCTGAACTGAATTCTCCACCCTTGCTTAATCCAGATTCACGCATATCATACACTGATTTCAATACACGTTTTAAATCTTCAAGATTGTTGGATTTGATAGCGTTTTTAATTTGAAGAACCATGTCGGTATACTTCTTTTGAATAACATTTTTATCCAGATTCAACGTTAGTTTTTGTGGAAATTTAACCCATCGGTTATTCAAAATGCTATAAATACCCATCGCTCTATTTGCCTCTGTTATATCCTGTATGTACAGTTCTACACGATGTGCCTTTACTTGAATATTGTGATTTTTATTCCAGTTAGCTTTGATACTATCCACCATCTTTTTTACAAGATCACGTTCCATAGACAACTTGTTAAAATCAATCAATACGTGAACGTCAATATCGCTACTTGGACCCCAGTTATAATTAGCAGCACTACCTAACATATAAATGTCTTGTATTGGTGCGGTTAACTCGGATTCGGCGTAAAAGTCTTGCGCTACTTTCAACAATGCATCACGAACTTCTGGCTTTATTGTATTATCAGGATTCCAGATATTCGGATTTAATGTATCGTTATAAATTCTTGCTTTCATATTATATGTTAGACCAACTGTATCCGTAACTTTCTTGCGTCATTCCCAAAATCTTTTTGAGTTGTGATATGGTATCACTTGCGTTTTTATGTTCAATTGCAGTTCCTCCTTTTGATCTCCATTGAGCAATATTAGAAGGTAGATCGTCAATCAGTATGTGATTTGAGCCCAACGCGTATTGTTGTTTAGCTTCTGAACTATCTACCAAGATTATGTCTTGATCTTGTGGAGGAGGTACTAATTGCGTAGCTAACCACTTACGTTTTCCAATATCAGCACTATTGCTCTTGGATCTTCTGGAAGAAGTGCTGCTTAAAATCTTGACTGGCAACTTCAATGATGTTATAAATTTCCAAAGAACATCACCGTCCTGCAGTTTAGGCAATGTTGACCACCACGTTATACCTTTATCGGGTGGATTGTTTTGTATCAACGACCACATTTCACTAGTTCGTCCTTCGTTATCAAATTCATTAGGAGATTTACCACCTGAGATTTTCTTAAATCCCTCGTCGAAATCCACAAGAACACCATCCATATCGCAGTAAATAACCGTAGCATTTTCATCTTCGGTTTCTAGAAGATTATGATCAAATACTTCAGGTAATGCGCTTTTTAACTGTATCATTCGAATATAAATATCACTGAAATATCATAATATCTTGACAAAGTACAATCTTACCCCTAAGCATTGCAGCGCAATAAGCGAGTCATTAAACTTTCAAAACGTTAATCAATATATTTTTAGAGTTTATGGCATTAATAGTTAAGTTATTATTTTGAGGTTTAGGCGCTTTAAGCGTCCATTTTAACTCTGTATTGCCAAGCTGACCATAATCTGGTCCAGCTATAACATGACTCAAATTATTGTCGTCATAAACCTCAAAATTATCTTCGTTTTCTTTCACTTATATAAATATGAAAACAAGTGTTAACGCAATAAAAAACCCCGCTCAAAAGCGGGGTTTGTACAATGTTTATTTTAACTCTGTTTTTCAGGAGCGATAACTGACCACACACTGCCGATAAGAGCGAGTGCTGCGCCTATAATTGTTTCAGCTCCGTTGAGGTCTAACTTTCCGCTGGCTACTAAAAAGCCTGCACCGAAAGTTAGAACGTGTCTTATTATTCCTAGTATTTGAGTTTTGTTCATTATTTTTTGTGTTAAAAAAACCCCGCTTTTTAGGGCGGGGTTTTGAATTATTTTCAGTTCAATTAAGCACCGAAACTTGCACCAGTTGGCAAGATGTTGAAGTCAAGAACGATGAATTCAGCAGTCTTGGTTGGTTGTAGGAAGATTTGTCCGTAGAGGATGTTTCTATCGATCAAATCAGGTGTGTTGTTGGTTTCGTCCATCTTAACTTGGAAGGCGTACAAACCACTACGTGATTGTACTTGTTCCAAATATGGATTAACGATACTCAAGAAACGATTACGTGTATTTGCCACGTTCTGTTCGAATACCAAGAAACGTGAACTTGAAGCAATGAACTTCTTCAAGTTGATCATCAAACGACGAACGTTGATACGATCCAATGCGCTTGGTGCGATTTGAAGAGTCTTTTGACCCCATACACAGATACCCTGACCGGGGAATGCTGCGATTGGGTTAACACGACCTTCATAGAGTGTATCACGTTCACCGTGTGTCAAACGATCCAACACTTGAACAGCTTGAGTGATACCACCACGGTTCAAACCGGCTGGAGCAAACCATTCAGCAGATGCCTTATCGTTTGCTGCGTAGATAGCAGGTAGAACAACAGATGGAGGTACACTAATAATCTTGTTCAAGTTGGTGTCAAGAATCTTGACCCATGGATAGTAAGTAGCAGCGTAACTGCTATCGATTGTGGCAGCAACGTTAATTGCGGCATCAATCAATCCAGTGCTTTGATTGCTCTTAGGAAACACCACGTTATCCATGATGTAGAAACAATCACCACGTGCTTCACACATATCGATTACCAACTGAGCCACATAACTGTGGTGTTGGTAGAAGATACCCGGAGTAGCGATCAAGTTAATATCGAACTCATCAGCGTTACCCAATGCACCGACACACTGTCTGTAAGCAACACTGCCTGGGCTTGTAATGTTGGTACAATTCAAACCTTGTGTATTGCCTGGGATGATATCAGATCCAACATTAATTGGAATTGCTGGTGATTGACCATCAAATCCGCCTTGGAAACCAAAGACGAACTTACGCATCTTCACACGTGTTGATTCGTATGCAGCGTCATAAGTTGATGGAACACCACCGCTATCGTTTTGAACGTCTGGTTGTTTAGAACCAGTTGGATTGTATGTATCACCAGTTTCAAGATCGAATACAACGTTATTGCCGATTGAAGTGAAACCTTCGTAAGCAGGCAATGGAGCGAAGTATTGAAGATTGTCGTTATGTACGCTATATACACCAACTGATGATGTAGGATACAAGGCCAACAAATCGTCTGATGCACCAACTGGTGGCTCACCAAACACGATACCTGATGGATACTTACCCGGAGCAGATGAATATGTTGAAGCGCGGGTAAACTGTACTGGTGGCAAGAATCCACCAACGTTACCTCCGAGTGGTGTAGCAAGAGCATCAAATCCATAAGGAATTGCTGCTTCTGGATACACATTCTCGGTCATCTCAACACGAATATACTTACTCAAGTTAGCATAAGTACCAAACTCAATAATCTTACCAGAGTAAGCAATATAGTTGTAACGATCACCAATACGGCGAGCGATAAAGTTACTGCTATCTGGATCAAGATTCAAGTTTTGGAAACGTTCCAAGTACTTAGGATTCTTATCAGTGTCACTGAACTTACGTACACTCAATGTGAATGAACCATAGTCACTACCAGCAACAGTACCAGCGAGTTTTACGTCACTGATTTCAACCTTGTAGGAAGTGTTTGTATTGGTTCCGTCAGCAAGTGTGTGTAGACGGAAGAGTGGGAAACGTTGTGGACGAGCAGTCACATCAGCTGTGCCAGTGAATGGTGCAACTTGTTGTGAGTTAACCCATGGAGTGGTTGCCCACTTCAAACTGAAGTCACTGTCACCAGTTGTTGGTGAGTAACCAAAGTCGTCAGTAAGCTTCAATGGATTACCAGTGAATTGAACCTTATTTTCACCACCAGTTGGTGTATAAGGAGCTTCACTTCCTACAATCTTCCAACCATCGGAAGGATCGGTTGACTCTTCAGAAATACGAGCGATGGTATCCTTGAAGATCTTGTAGAGATATGCAGCTTCAATCTTTTGACCAGCAACTTGTTTTGCTGGATCACCTGCAGTTGGATCTGTTCCAAATACATTGGTAATATAGTTAGAACTTGCTGGATCCAATGAGAATTCATAGGTTCCATAACTTCCACTTGAACCACCGATGTTATAACGCAAGTCAAGAACAAAGTCTTGTGCGGTTGGATCAGCGCTACCACTGTACAATCCTGATGTTGCAACCTTCTTGCTCAACACTGAACCTTCGAAACCATATACAACTTGTGCCAACTTGTTAGATGCATCCGATTGAATAGTTGCGTTTTGGGTATTTCCCAATACTGCAAGCACTACTGCTTCACGGGCTGCGCCTGGATTACATGGATCTCCACCAGAAACAACGGTCTCGGTGAATGTAGTAAACTTACCAAAACTACCAGTAATGTTACAAGTCAATTGAATTTGAACACCGCAACTATTGGTTGGACGGTACTTGGCAAAATTGATGCCATTGATAATAACTTCAGACGCAGTACCTGAAACTGGGAAGTCGTCACTCAACTTAACCAAACTGCTTGTGGTTGCCAAACTACCAGACAAACGTCCAGTTTGTTCAGCAAGAGCACGTAACAACTTAGCTTCAGAACTAATTGTCAAGTCACCTTGATAACTTGAACTGATTTCAAATGACGCAGCGTCAAATGTGAGATTTACATCACCGATATAACGAGTGGTGTAAGTCTTGTTACCAGTTGTGCCTGGTGGGTTGTAGGTTGAGAATGAACTGGTTTCGAAGTTTGCGTACAAACTGCCGGTAATAGTCAATGTCTCAGTACCGCCACTTGAACTAACGTATTGTACGTTAACTGTAATATCGTCTGGATCCAGAGCGATATATGATGAATCGGCTGTTCCCAAAGCAGTAAATGAACCACTTTCGTTTGCACGATTATAATAACCCGGAATTGCGTAGATAACAAATGGATTATCTTGCTTATATCCGGTCAACGCACCTACACGACAAATGGTCACAAGACCCTGTTCCTGTAGATACTGTTTGGCAGTGTATGGACCGTAATATACTCCGTCCGCTACACCGAATTTTTCTTCTAACTCAGACACGCTGGTGACAATCGTTGGAGCAAATCCCGGTCCCTTTGGAAAGGGAGCGACAATGGCCCCACCGATATCAGCCACGCCCTGAGCAAGTCCTGATAGATCGTTTTCACGACTGAAAACGCCTGGACTTACAATTTTATCATGTGGGGTAAATGTTCCCCCTTCTGTAATTGGCATATGCTAAATTTCCTTTCGATTGGTTAGTTTTGTATGAGACGCATACAAAAAACTCTAAATATAAATATTTCTAAAAATTTGAAAGACTAGATATTTATATTTTAAGACTATTTTTTAGCACATAATTTATAGCGTTAACTACATCGGTATGACTAATAGTATATGTACACTCATGTTGTCTGTAGGTTCCTTTATAGTGTGGACACCATACGTCTTCCCAGTTAATTTCTAAATTGTTATCGTTATAACACCCAAAACAGATTGGTTCTGATGGACCCAATCTAACAATATTACTGTTAAATTCAAAATAACGCTTGGTATGTCCACTTATCATGATTACAGGTATACCCAAACACCATGCCAACCACGCCAATCCTGAACTTACACCAATATATACAGAAGAACTATAAATCAAGTTACAGACCTCCAATAGATCCAAACCGGTACAATCAGCTACGTTTAATAACAAAGTCGGTTCTTTTGATACCGCAATTGGATCATATCCTATAGTTTTAATGTGTTGTATCGTTTTAAACCATCCCATAGGATTGTTCCACGACTTACAATAGTTACTTCCATATTCAGAAAAAGTAATTGTCTTACCCGGAGTCTTTTTGAGTTTTGATAGATTAAATCGTGGACGTTGTTCACTATAATCAACCCCTAAAGCGTGCGCAGATGACCATTGTAGAGGTTTTTCTCTATCAACAACGTCAATCACCACTTTCTTATCATATGAAGACGGTACCTCAAATTTCAGGTAAGGATACGAGTCCGCAAACAAATTTTTATAATAAAAGTTTGTATATACGTCCCATCCATATTTTTCTCTGGCAATATCAATATAGGGTAACCACGCAATGCAGTCACCCAATTGATTGCTTTCAAGATGTACGTATACCTTCATCTATAACAAGTTTGTTGATGGTATCAATGACCATCTTAGAACTAATTTCTCGGGAACACTCAAATTGACGTGGAGTTCCTTTTTGACGAGGACACCAATTCCAATCCCCACGGTCAAAATCATATTCATTCCAACAACCATTACATACGTTGGTATTAATAACCCGATACGGAGTGAAAAATTCACTACGAGGTAAACTAAAACCACTCACCAATACCGTAGGCTTTTTAACTGCCCACGATAACCACGACAAACCAGATCCAATGCCGATGAAAAACTCACAATTATACAAAAGATTTATAGTTTCATGTATGTCTTTGGGACCAGAAAGATTGAGGATATTTGTAAATCTGTCTTCTTTTTCTGATTGAATCAAAACCGGTTTCAAACCAATACTGTTCAAATAATCACACGTCTCTTGCCAACCAGTTGGATTGTTCCAATACTTGGCCTGAGCAGTTGATTGTGTCGCAAAACAAACATACTTTTGTTCAATTTTTCGAGCGGTATTCTTAATGACAACATTAGGTCTAATCTCTTTATGATTGACTCCCAATATAGACGATGATAGTCTTTGCAACGAAACATCTTTATAGTTAAACAAAGAACGATGTGTATCGGGATAACAACCGATCATGTAAATAGCATAAAAATTTCCACTCCACTGTAATCCACAAAACTTAATGTCTGGATAGTTTTCTTTAAACAATGACTCCCAATTCGTAGCACATGTAACATTACATTCATGTTTCTTTCTAAATTCTTCAATATATGGAAACCACGCAATACAATCACCAAGTGACTTAGTATCCATACAAATCAAAACTTCTTTACCTTTCAAATTCAACTTTTGATTCAACAAAAGTTTTGAATCTACACTCAACTTAACACGATACGGAATATAACGTTTGATTAAACATTTTGCCCACTCGTTTGTTTTAATTGTACCACTGTACAAAACTTCGTCAAATTCATCATCAATAAAGTCAAAACTGTAACGAGTATTTACATCACCGCCATTAATAGACAAATATGCACCATCCGTATAGTTAATCTCTATCTTAGCACCCTGTAATTGTTTATCAGTACTCTGAGTTGAATCATAAATCTCATTCAATTCATTTGTCATACGGTATTCATCAATCTTTCTATATTCCCTAACCAAATCATCCACAATATGATTCCAATCATTGTCTCGGGCATACGCAAGTGCCTCTTTACGTAAAATTTCCCACGTATTCATCACAGTTGCAATTCCATTATACACAGAATCAACTGTACGTTCTATCTTGACCATTCCCGGTAAACTATTATCATCATATGTAGATACAACGGGAAGAGCACACGACATTGCTTCAAGCAAAGTTAAATTTGGATGACCAGCTTCTACAGATGAAGGATGTAGGAAAATCGTATGATTCTGATAAGTTGTTAACAGTTGTTCTTCATTCAAATCGTACATAAACGTCAATTTATCATACGGTTTGAAATCTTTGTTTTTTTCAAAGAATTCCTTATTGGCACTAGGACCAGCGACAGTTATTTCAAGTCCATGTTTACGTGCAGCTTCAATTGCGTAAATAAATCCTTTACGATCAAACGACATGTCTTCTGCCAAACCATTACGACCAACGCACAATAGTTTATGACGATTTGGAATATCACGTGACGTAAAAGTAAAAAACGAACTGTTAACACCGTGACGTAAATACTTTACACGTTTACTATCAAAATATGACACCAAATGTTTTGCGGGTACAAATGATACAACCGATTTCTCAATAGCGTCACGATTCTGTTTATACAATACAGAATCTTTTCCATACACCTCAGTATGATGATCGTGCATCGTAAACACATAAGGAATGTTGCGTTCTGACGCAATCAAAGCGAGATTGGCAACATGTATATGAACAATGTCATAATCTTCCTTACGAACATCATCCAAATATTTAATATCACATATGTGACCCAATCGTTCCAACGATTGTTTGTATTCCCAAATAATCTTTTCAATTGCACCCCATCCGTTGGGAGGAATAGAAATCAATCCCGGTGTAACATGACAAATTTTCATAACGATTTAAAATTATGGTGTAGAGAACCCACCTTCATATAACTATGAAATTCGTCTATAGAATCTATTGTTTTAAAGTTACGAATCCAATTGCTGTTCACAACATATGCGATACTGTTCTTACCGTTTCTGGGATTCAATGAAGTACTCGAAATATTATTTGTCAACATATGTGAATGTGTCTTTCGAATATATTGAACAAGTTGATCGGGAGATACGTTCAATGAAGCGTTTTTGATAATTACATTGATGTCGTTATCATAATTTTGTAGTTGATGAATCACATCGAGTTCAGACTGATGTAAATAACTTCTATATGTAACCCCCCACACCGATAACTCTGTAACATAATCCAATTTGATATCATTTGAATTGATATGATGTAGATTAATATTATTAGAAGGTTTTATGGACACATCACGCAATACAAACCGTCCGTTTTTATCAATATCACGAATATCAGATACAGTAATCTTTTTCAAATTGATGCATTCACAATCAGAATTATATTCTTCCAAAGTTACATCATAAACCCGTCCCGGTTTTACATCAACAACATGATAAAAATTCCTATTATATAACTGAACATACCCAATCTTCAAAATACACGCACGGTCCTCATACACACGAATAATAACATTTTTGTTGTCAATCAAGTTAGAAGAACTCTTCCATATATAAAATTGAGTAAGAGATTCATTAGGAACCACCGTGAAATACTCAACACACGAAAAAGCATTCAATGAACTATACGGAAACAATTCACTCTCATTCTTTTTTGTAATAATTAAATCACTCAAGTTGTTCTTTAACACATGATACGTGTAATTCTCCAAACTATTTGATGGAGAGTTGTGTTTAACAATACTTGCGTTATAATCAGATTCACTATATACACTTTCAAATTTTTCAATAAAATAATCATTGTCAATAACAAAAAATACCGTCTTTAAAGTATCACCTTCACCCAATACCTCATGAATAAAATACCCCTTGGATGTTGATGTACGCAATTGATTAACAATATCTTCCACCACCACCAAATCTTTATCATTCAATACAATATCGTAATTCAAACACACACTGTACTTATAACCCAATTCTTTTGATTTACGTATTCCATTCTGATAATTGGTCCAAACAGCCAATCCATGATAATTATCATTGTCATTGGCCTTTAAATTGATATCACATCGGTATCGTCCAGTATCCCACCAAGCATTACAATAATACGTGTGCTTAATAATAGGATTTGCCTCATCATATACCACCGTATCGGCAATATTCTTGAACTTCTCATACGAAGAATGATGTGTGGTCAAAATTCTATGAGCGTTGGTCAACGATCTCAAACATTGAACCGTGGTAATAAAAGATGCAGACGTTGTAGGATACGTGGAAACAATATAAGAATAATCACTTATAATGTTTTTTTTTAAAATGTATGATCGTATAATATCCACGTTTTTATCCAAATCATTTGACAAATATTTGATGTTACTATACTTGTCATACATGTTTAGATAAACCGGCAAGTTATATATCAACGATGGTAACTTGTAACTAATAGCCTCACGTATAACAATAGGACTTGTCTCCTTATCATTCTCATTTCCACGACTCGTAAACAAAAACAAATCCATACAACTGTAAAACGTGTCAACATCACTACGTTCACCCCAAACTTTGCAGTTAGATGGCAGATTTTTAAGAATAGGTGACCAGTATGACTCAAAGTTACCAGCAGTATTACCAACAAAATGAAACTGAATAGGCAAATCAATCATCTTCTTAGCATATTCAACAATTTCACCTTGATTTTTCCTCGGTGACCATAACCCCACATTAACCACATGCAATAAATTAGGGTCTAATCCCAACGCAATCAACGCTTTATCTCTATCGTTCACTTTATTCTTATGAACAATAGGATATTCAACAACATGTGACTCAATTCCCAAAGGTTTCATCAACTCTTTCTGAAAATTACTCACAAAAACAAACCGATCCGGGAAAAAACGCTTAGACGCAGTGTTGAAACTACTGTCATGTGACGTTTCTACAATGTTGTATAACCTGTTATTGGTGTAAACCTTGGACGATATGTCATCAGACATATAATATTCTGGCATTTCTTCCAAATGTATTATGTCCGGTTGTACTTTGTTAATGATCGATAACAACTCTTCCTTATTATCCCCCAAAACAAAATACCGTTCTTTCAATAATTCTCTTACTTGGTTCTTTTGAACAACAAACCACTCGCCATAATCGTTATATTCCACACAATATAACTCATGTATGTCATTCAATAACCGCAATTTCTTTAAAAGATACTGCGGACACCCACCCGTAGATAAATGAGGAGTAATGTAAAGAATTTTATAACTCATTATATACAATTATCAATATAACCAATTGAACAATTATTTTATTTTTTCCATCAATTCTTTAACCTGTTTTTCCAAAACAATCACTCTATCATTCAATTCCTTGAAAGCATTGATAGTTACCCATTGAAGTTTTTCAGAATTAACCCAGTAATACTTTTGTGGACCCTTATCATTAGGATGTGCTTTTTGTTCAAATGTAGTAACTAGTTCGGGAAATTCATTCAATATATCTTGAGCAATAATGCCATAAGATACTACATCTTCCGACTTTTTATCGTTGCCAACCGAATTATACTCAAATGATACTGGATTCAATTTCAAAAGCTCATTCAACCCTTTGTTCAATGGTCGAATATTTTTCTTCAAACGACGATCCGATGTACCACCACCACCAGCAGCACCCTGAGCGCCTGTTGCACCTTTGTCACCTTGAGCGCCTGTTGCACCTTTGTCACCTTGAGCGCCTGTTGCACCTTTGTCACCTTGAGCGCCTGTTGCACCTTTGTCACCTTGAGCACCTTTGGCACCCTGAGCACCAGTTGCACCTTTATCGCCTTGTGCGCCTGAAACGCCACTTGTTCCGGCAGCACCTTTGTCGCCTTGTGAACCTGTTGCACCTTTATCGCCTTGTGCGCCTGTTGCACCTTTATCGCCTTGAGCACCAGTTGCACCTTTATCGCCTTGAGCACCAGTTGCACCTTTGTCACCCTGTGCGCCTGTTGCACCTTTATCGCCTTGTGCACCAGTTGCACCTTTGTCACCCTGAGCACCTGTAATTCCACTGGACCCAGCCGCACCTTGTGCGCCAATGTCACCGTTTCTAGTAAATGTTATATGTAAAATATCATCTAATGATGGCAACGTACCTCTTAAATCATCGACCGATATTTCAAAATAACCAGTTTGAGAAACATTGGCTCCATTTACATAAAACTCTATATCTGTTCCTGTTGTCTTGTTATTTATATATATATAACCTCTATTACCAGATTGTGTGCTGTCGTCCCATTGTTGTATCCATACTGTTCTAACAACAAGGTTTATATCCTGAGTGCTTATATAAATTTTAGTAATAGCAGATACCGTGGTATTATTAAAAGATATATAACCAACACCTGGCGTTGCTGCTGCAGTAGAAGTATTAAATTTATATGGGACTCCAACTGATTCACCTTTGGCACCCTGAGCGCCTGTTGCACCTTTGTCACCTTGAGCGCCTGTTGCACCTTTGTCACCCTGTGCGCCTGTTGCACCTTTATCGCCTTGTGCGCCTGTTGCACCTTTGTCACCTTGAGCGCCTGTCAAGCCTTTATCGCCTTGTGCACCAGTTGCACCTTTGTCACCCTGAGCGCCTGTTGCGCCTTTGTCACCTTGTGAACCTGTTGCACCTTTGTCGCCTTGTGAACCTGTTGCACCTTTGTCACCCTGAGCACCAGTTGCGCCTTTATCGCCTTGTGCGCCTTTATCGCCTTGTGCGCCTTTATCGCCTTGTGCGCCTGTTGCACCTTTATCGCCTTGTGCACCAGTTGCGCCCTTTGCACCTTGTGCGCCTGTAATTGAAAGTCCGCTGGTTCCACTGCTTCCTACAGCACCAGTTGTGCCTTGTGAACCTGTTGCGCCTTTGTCACCCTGAGCACCAGTTGCGCCTTTATCGCCTTGTGCGCCTTTGTCACCCTGTGCGCCTGTTGCACCTTTATCGCCTTGTGCACCAGTTGCGCCCTTTGCACCTTGTGCGCCTGTAATTGAAAGTCCGCTGGTTCCACTGCTTCCTACAGCACCAGTTGTGCCTTGTGAACCTGTTGCGCCTTTGTCACCTTGAGCACCAGTTGCGCCTTTGTCACCCTGTGCGCCTGTTGCACCTTTATCGCCTTGTGCACCAGTTGCGCCTTTGTCGCCTTGTGCGCCTGTAATTGAAAGTCCGCTGGTTCCACTACTTCCCACAGCACCAGTTGCGCCTTGTGAACCTACCGTACCTTGTGCACCTTTATCGCCTTGTGCGCCTGTTGCACCTTTATCGCCTTGTGAACCTGTTGCGCCTTTATCACCTTGAGCACCAGTTGCGCCTTTATCACCTTGAACACCAGTTGCGCCTTTGTCACCTTGAGAACCAGTTGCGCCTTTGTCACCTTGTGCGCCTGAAACCCCACCAGTTCCAGCAGCACCTTGTGCACCTTTATCACCTTGTGAACCTGTTGCGCCTTTATCACCTTGTGAACCTGTTGCGCCTTTATCACCTTGTGAACCCGTTGCGCCTTTATCGCCTTGTGAGCCTGTCAATCCTTTGTCACCTTGAGCGCCTGTCAAGCCTTTATCGCCTTGTGCGCCTGTCAAACCTTTATCGCCTTGTGCGCCTGTCAAACCTTTATCGCCTTGTGCGCCGGTTGATGGTGATAACAAATTTGTACCTACATTTCCCGCACATGCAGTTATATCAATGTAAGCTCCTCTAGTAGAACCAGCTTGTTCAAAAATTCTTATTTTATTTTGAAATGCATCAATTACTATTCCAGAGCCAGAATAAGACGCATTAGTAGAAGGTTTAGTTAATAAAATTTCACCTCCCTCATCAAACGTTGAGTTTGAAGAAACGATATATGGACTACTTAAATTTGTACCATCAAAAGTTAAATTAACCTCAGCTACAATTCCACCAGATCCGTCTGATGTTAAAACTTGATTATTTGCACCGGGAACTGTAACTGAAACGCCACTTGTTCCGGCAGCGCCTTGTGCGCCTGTTAAACCTTTATCACCCTGTGCGCCTGTTAAACCTTTATCACCCTGTGCGCCTGTTAAACCTTTGTCGCCTTGTGCGCCTGTTAAACCTTTATCACCCTGTGCGCCTGTTAAACCTTTATCACCCTGTGCGCCTGTTAAACCTTTGTCGCCTTGTGCGCCTGTTAAACCTTTGTCGCCTTGTGCGCCTGTAATTGAAAGTCCGCTGGTTCCACTGCTTCCTACATCACCAGTTGCACCTTGTGAACCTGTTGCACCTTTGTCGCCTTGAGCGCCTGTCAATCCTTTATCACCTTGTGCGCCTTTGTCGCCTTGTGCGCCTGAAACCCCACTGGTTCCACTGGTTCCACTGGCATCAACCCCTTTTGCACCTTGTGCGCCTGTTAAACCTTTATCGCCTTGTGCGCCTGTGTCGCCTTGAGCGCCTGTCAATCCTTTATCGCCTTGTGCGCCTGTTAAACCTTTATCACCCTGTGCGCCTTTGTCGCCTTGTGCGCCTGTAATTGAAAGTCCGCTGGTTCCACTGCTTCCTACAGTACCAGTTGCGCCTTGTGAACCTGTTGCACCTTTTGCACCTTGTGCGCCTGTGTCGCCTTGTGCGCCTGTCAATCCTTTATCACCTTGTGCGCCTGTTAAACCTTTATCGCCTTGTGCGCCTGTCAATCCTTTATCACCTTGTGCGCCTTTGTCGCCTTGTGCGCCTGTGTCGCCTTGTGCGCCTGTCAATCCTTTGTCGCCTTGTGCGCCTGTAATTGAAAGTCCGCTGGTTCCACTACTTCCTACAGTACCAGTTGCGCCTTGTGAACCTGTTGCACCTTTGTCGCCTTGTGCGCCTGTTAAACCTTTATCGCCTTGTGCGCCTGTGTCGCCTTGTGCGCCTGAAACCCCACTGGTTCCACTGGTTCCACTGGCATCAACCCCTTTTGCACCTTGTGCGCCTGTTGCACCTTTTGCACCTTGTGCGCCTGTAACTCCGCTTGTTCCAGCTGCGCCTTGAGCGCCTTGAGCGCCTCCGCCGCCACTTGTTCCAAAACTGCCAGATGCGTCGGTATATTGCCAATTTTTGTTTAATGGAAAAAAAGAAAATTTATCAGAAATTAGTTGAATTTCGGGTGATACGACTTGTGCAAGTTGTTGATTGTCTGTAGGTCTACAAATGACGTGTGACAGTCCGGTTATAAATGTTAAATCTGGTTCGGGTATATGAACGTCTATATAATTGACAGTACATGTTATATTAGATATGGTTTGATGTGATATGTTTGTAATTTCATATCTAATGATTCCGGTAGAAAGGTTATAATCGGATGCGTCAAGATAGATGTGATCACCAATTAAAACATCGTTTCCTGTAAATACGCCACTCAGGTCGCTAAAGTTGAAATTTATATCCCACTGTGCGCCATTTGTAACTGCTGAGTTAAGAAGTATTTTTCCAGTTAAATAAATGTGTGACATATATAATTTATACTATAATTTTAAATACAGCTGCTGTATTAGATACGAGTCCGGTTTTTTGTACGGTTAAAATGCCAGAACTATTGGATACGTTCCAATTGGTATTTGATTGTATTACTGATGGACTGGCATTATTCCAATAACTTACGATTGGGTATTGTGTATAAGTACTTGATGTTTGTCCGTTAGGTTCTGGGTATACAAAGTTAAACTGTGATGTAGAGTTAACGTTTGAATTATAAATTACGGTAATTTGTTGTAATTTAAATGCATTTAGGTTACTAACTGTCAATGTATTACCGCCGGTGAATGTGATGGTAGCGTTATTTAAATCACTTTGCGTACCAAATCCGCTAACTACTGCTTTAGTATCTACTGAAATATTTTCTTGGCGTGATACTAAACTTGATCCCCCGACTATGCTTCCAGATGCTGCAAGTTTAAATGTAGAATTTTGATACAACACATGTTGATATGATGTATTGGTATCGGCAGCGAGAGTAAAATTTGAACCGGTTACGCTACCGGTGATGTCGGTATGAATTAATACAGATGATCCGGATATATATGATTCTTCGAAATAATTATTGGAACCAGTACGAAACTGTTTCAATAATACTGCGTTCGGTGATGGATCGTATGTTGGCATATTTTATAAGTATACAATTGACTTATAAATATTACCAATCGTGACGTAAATAAGAATAAAACTTGTATTACTTTGATGGCGTGAAAGTTCCTTCTTTTAAGTTTAAGGAACCTTCTCCGTATTTGTTAGTTAACTTATCCATCAACTCTTGTTCTGTCTTTTGAAGTGACAAATAGTCATTTTTTAGTCTTAACTGTTCATTTTTGAGAGCGGTTAACCGGTCTTCCAATTCGATTATTTCCAATTGAATTTGACCAAACTTAATAAGTTTGTCTTGAAATTTGTTTTGTAAAAAACGAATTTCGTTGATTTCGTCATCGGTAAACTTGAGTGTATCTGGCATAACGTTTAAGGAAATTTTGGTAATTTTTTGGTTGAAACTGGTGGAATTGACTCTTCCTTCACCGGTTCGGGTGGAGTGGGAGGTACGTTGGATCTATTCATAATTTCAGAATTTAACAGTCTTAAATTATTTTGTGACGTTTCAATTATCTTTTTGAGAGTATTTTGCGCCACTTCGATCTTTTGAATTTCATCATAGGCATGAGCCTTTAATTCGATCAAAGATAGGTTAGATAACGTAATTTCCATACAAATATATATAACACCGATTTACAAATTTTTATTATATTAACAGTAATACCGAGGTAGTTCTGGAAATGGATCCAATGAGCTTGAGGTTGGTATAGTTGGCCAAATAACTTGTGATGGATCACTATAGTCATCTGTTATTGATCGTAATTGTTGTCTAAAAACCACATATTCTTGTACTTTTTCTGTTGACAAGTTAACATCTGGCAATTGAGTCCAATCGGTGTTTTTAAGATATCTTGTACGTATTTCACGTATTTGATTCCACAATCCTTCGTTTCTTCCGTCTGTAACTTGTTGTGAAACAGGTGATGTAGAAAAACTTTGAGTTACACTATAATTGGTTGAATTAATGGTAAAATCAGAAACTATGTCGTAATATATGCTACATGTAGGCATCGTATTAATTTTAGTTTCATAGAATCCTTGATATGAATTTCCACTCCATGCAAGGTCCACCAACAATTCTGGCTGAGTAACGCCAAGATTTGAAAAGTTTGAAATATTGTTATAAACATTTGGTAACGGCGCTGGATTTGACGCAATTATGCTACCAGAATATACTAATACGTAAAGTTTGTCCATAGTGGTTTACTTGTTTAAAAGATTGTTCGGATTCATTTCTTGAGGGTTAAACTGCTTCAATAAATGTTCTTTGAACCCCGAGAGGTATTGTTCAACACTTGTATTGGCCTCTATTGCCGCACGTATATTGCCTTGATTTATACCAGTTTGGGCACTAACCATGTCTTCCGCCATTTGTCTGGTAAGACGTTTGTCCCAATAGACTGATTCAGCCGCTTCAATATCTTCAATGGTATATATCTTCGGAAACTTTTTTAATGCATCCGCAAGAATTCGTATTTCTCTTTCTCTATTCTTCATACTTTCTTGCATTGTGCATAAAATATAGTGTTTTTTGGTAGCTTCTAAAGCATCAATTTCATCTCCGGTTGCTAACAATCTTTTGATCTCTATCTTGATTTTTTGTTGTTCCAACCAGTCGATAATTGTACCGTCACGTAAGGCTTTAAGTTCAGTAATGACTTGAAGAAACATGCGTTCAGGACAATCGTGTTCTCTAAGAACAAAGTTTTCTAACTGAAAACGTGTTCTTCCAAGTGTATATTGTGACATATCCAATGATCCCAAATCATAATAATCATTGAAATCTTTGTATTTTTGTTGTATAATCTCGTTCATAACTTTTAATAAGTACCGTGATAATAAATGAAACCACTATTTGAATCCGCTGTTGTATAACTACTATTTGTATACGTTTCGGTTGACCACGCCAACCTATATACCAGTCGTTTTAAGAAAAATGAATTGTATCCTCCCCAGAGCGCTCCTTCATATTGGTTAACAAACGCACCGGTACCAAATGCGCCTCCATTATTTTCAGGACTATTTGTGGCCGCTGCCCAAGTCCCACTTGAAAAAGAATATTTTGTATTTTGAGTATATGACGGTCCCTGTCCCTGAACTCTATAACCGGTGGTATTACTTGAAAATCCACATGGATTTTGTGAGTTATAAGTATCAGCCGTCATTGTTGCAGTTGCATCAGTTGCAAATGTATATCTGTAATTGGTACTAGACGTTCCACCTCCCGGTGTATATCCCCCGACACTATATGATTCTATAGTATTAAATAAAGTAGCACTAAGATGGCGACCACCGGGCAAAGTAGCACTCGACGCTGTTTCAGTTTCCGTATTTTGTGTTACCCATGATATAGTAGTAGTGTATGTGGCTAAACTGTCACTGTATCCACCAATATAATACATTCTGTTACGATTCAAATGAGGCATTGGCATGGATCCGCCACGACGTTCGGTTCCAAATGTAATTGTTGGAACACTTTCTGTATTTGTAAACGCTTGTTGTTTATTTACAGTTGATGTATATCCACCACTGGTGTATCCTTTCATTTGATATACATGCGTTGGACTTGCACAAGGCATTGGTTGAATACGAGCGGTGGTGCTCATATTTGTATGTGTTGTTTCCGTATATGTAGCAAAGGATAGTGATCGGTTTAATTGAGAATATGGTGGAGTCAAATCACCAAACGCAAGTAATCCACGATTAAAACCAGTCGCTTGTGGATATCTGTGATAAGGATATATATACCAGTTTGGTAACGGAATAGGAATCATAACTGTTATGGTGTGATATTTTGTGCAATGACCATCGCATGTACTGTGCCAGTTGATGTACTTGCGCCATCATAACTAATAAACTGAAATAGATCACGTCTACTTGCAGTACTTGTTATTGTAGGTGCAACACCGCCTGGCCATTTATATGTAGATGGCCATGTAATCGTACTTGACGTACTGTTCACTGCTAATATCCAGTTGTTCACAGTACCAGAAGCTTTTGCATTACTATGAGCAATACTTGTTACGTTACCACTCAAAGTCCACTGTGTAATCTGTTGACTTAAATCAACTGTCATTGCACCAGTTGCAGCACCGTTACTTGTTTGTAAACCATCTGTTCTTCCAGATGTACCACTTGCGCCTTGTGCGCCAGTTGAACCTTTTGCACCTTGTGCGCCTGAAACACCATTGGTTCCACCCGCACCTTGTGAACCTGTTGCACCTTTTGCACCTTGTGAACCTACCGCACCTTGTGAGCCTGTTGCACCTTTATCGCCTTGTGCGCCTGTTGCACCTTTATCACCTTGTGCACCAGTTGCACCTTTATCACCTTGTGCACCAGTTGCGCCTACAGCGCCTTGTGCGCCTTGAGGGCCGGTTGAAGTTTTATAAACAATACCCGAAGTGTTATCGACCGTAAGATAATAACCAGTTGAACTTGAAGTTAGACCTTCAAATTTAACAGGAGTGCCACTTGAACTTACGTGAAGTTTGTGTGTAGGAGCAGCGGTACCAATACCAACTCTGTTACCCGTTACTACCAAGTCATTTTGGTTATATTGACCCAAGTTAACTCTACTATCAGAGAATGCTTCCATTACTGGGAAACCGGCAGCGGTATTCACACTAAACAAACTACCACTCAAACTATCAGTCACACTAAACAAATTACCAGCAACACCACGAGCATTAATTACTGTAGACCCAGCTGAGGTACTAACCACGTCCAATTTACCAAGAGGCGATGATTGTGAACCCATTATGGTGTTACCCACAATCATTGCACCGCCGACTGGAGGTGTTGTACTGCTACCGGCGGAGAAACCACCATTGGTGGCTATTATACCTGTATCAGTCCATACATTTTTATTACTATATGATCTTATCCAAGTATTATCATTCATGAACCAACCGCCACCGTATGATTCAAAATATAGACCGTTGGTACCACTAACTCTTAACCAACCACCGTTGGCATAAATGTCACCTGCAACGTGTAGTTTATAACTGTTTGTAGTTGTACCAATACCAACGTTAGTCAAGTTATCATAAATGATAGAGTTACCAAGAGTTGTAGCACCAGTAAATCTTGCCAAATACCCAGTTGAGCCACCCGGACTGACACCGGTTGCACCTTGCGCACCAGTTGCACCCACCGCACCTTGTGCACCAGTTGCACCCACCGCACCTTGTGCGCCTGTTGCACCTTTGTCACCTTGTGCGCCTGTTGCACCTTTGTCGCCCTGTGCACCAGTTGCACCTTTTGCACCTTGTGAACCTACCGCACCTTGCGAACCTACCGCACCTTGCGAACCTACCGCACCTTGCGAACCTACCGCACCTTGCGAACCTACCGCACCTTGTGATCCTGTTGCACCTTTGTCGCCCTGTGCACCAGTTGCGCCTTTGTCGCCTTGTG
>Ga0315906_10000335_pt1 | contig 76214 bp, 63 predicted proteins | sample LakEriMetagenome_4_FD_203526 | JGI IMG/M metagenome (GOLD analysis project Ga0315906, IMG submission 203526) | Freshwater fungal communities from buoy surface, Lake Erie, Ohio, United States - Buoy 2 MA122 | ecosystem: Environmental > Aquatic > Freshwater > Lake > Lake biofilm | place: USA... | reverse complement strand
ACTTTATTACCTGAAAAAATAAATACTTTAGAAAAGTTAGTTTCTGAATTATCAGTTAAAGTGACTGATATTTCAACAGAACGATTGTCATCAAATTCTTCTGTCGATAATTCTTTATTAACTGATAAATTAACTGTTCTAGAACAAACCGTTGCTGAATTATCTGTTTCTTCTAAAACTTCTTGTGAAACAGCAAATGCAGCTTCAAATGCAGCTTCAAATGCAGCTTCAAATGCAGCATCTACCGCTAGTGATGCTGCGGTAGATGCTGCTGCTGCTCTTTCTGCATCTACATCAGCTGTTTCTTCTGTAACTGCTGTTACTGCTTTAATTAATGATTTAACTGAAAAATTAAATGTATTACAACAAAAAGTAGAAGAATTATCAGCTAATGTTTCTGCTATACCTGATAAATCTAGTGATGTTTTAGCATTAACTGAAAAATTAAATGTAGTTGAACAAAATGTTTCAGAATTATCCTCTCTATCATCTAGAATGGATCAATTAGAAAAATTATATTCTAACTTTGACAATGTAAATAGCAAAGTAGATATGCTGACAAATAAAATTTCTTCTCTTCAAGATTAATAATATTTAGGCGTAGCTTTAATACATTCGTCCAACATATCTTGTTCATATTTAAATACATTAATTGCATTATTTAGAATTATACTATTTTTTTGCAAATATCCAAAGTTTTTTTTATGCAATTCAAGCGCAGTTATAAAATATTGTTTTGCTTCCTTATAATTTTTATTTTTAAGATATATCATCCCAATTATATTATTTAAATCAGATGACTTAATATTTTCTACTTGTTTAAATAATTCAATAGCTTTTAAAATGTCTTCTGCGTATATTGTTTCCTTATTATATATTTTAATTAAATCTAGATATTCATTGTTAAAATATAAATAATTAACATTATTGATAGTTGAAGGAAATATACCTAATTTAGAACCTTCTATAAATGTTACCTTATTGAAAAAATATACTTTTAAATCATTGTTATCTTGAATATACTTTGATAATGTATATTTCATAGATAATTTATATTTATGCGTATCATTATATAATTTTTCACATATTTTAGGTTTAATAAAATAGCAACATTTTGTAATGAGTTTATTATATACTTTTCTAAAATCTACTAATTTATCTTCGCTATTTATTGTATTTAAAGATAAAAATAGCATATCCCACATATCGTTGTTATCATCTTTTAAATAATTTATTAATTCTTCAATATTGTTAATATAATTATTACTAATTAAGATATCATCCTCTATTATCATATGATATGACTTATCATCCTTATCTTTTATTATTTTGTATAACTCTCTATGTTTTTCATAGTTTGATATCTGACATGTGTTTAATGTTTCAATAAATTGATTATATTCATTATCATCGTCAAATTTACTATAGTCTACACGTTCGTTAAATGAATTTACATTTTCATCTATTATTTTTGAAGAAGGTTCTTTTATAATATTAGTTATTACAACTATATCGTTTTTGTTACATAATTTTTTAAAAACATCAATAACATTATTTAAATTAGTTATCCTGTTCTCTAGTTCATTTGTATATACTATATAAATATTTATAGTTTTAGGCATTATATATTAATTGTATTTATAAACTTTTATATATATATAAATTATACATAATATTATATATTATATATAATAAAAGTATGGATAATGATAATATTATATATGAATATCCAATGCCTGATAGATTAGTAATTATAGGAGATATTCACGGGGATATTAAGAGATTTAAAAATATACTATTAGATGCCAAAATTATTAATAATAATATCGAATGGATTGCAGAACCACAAAATACAATTGTAATACAGATGGGAGACCAAATAGACAGTTTAAATAGGATAGAAGATAATGATTGGGAAGTATTAGAAGATATTGAAATGCTTAAATTTACAGATTTATTAGATAAAATTGCTAGTACAAAAGGAGGTAAAGTAATATCTATTATAGGAAATCATGAATTTATGAATATATTAGGAAATTATACTTATGTATCTGCAAAAAGTATTGCAAATAATGAGAAAAGACGTAATGAATTATTTAAACCGGGTGGACAACTTTCTAAAATATTATCTAATAGACCAATTATTATAAAAATAGGTAGTTTATTATTTTGCCATGCAGGATTAAAAGAATCTCATTTATTTGTTTTACAAAAATATAATAAGGAGATATTTTACTTAAATAAGTTATGGAAAACATTTGCTTTAACAAATAATATTAATAATCAGGAAGACAGTGAGATATTTAGTAAAATTATTTTAGACGACGACGGAATTTTATGGACGAGAAGTTTAACTTCAGGAGAAGAATTAAATATTGTTTTAAAAAATATAAATTGTAATCATATGTTTGTAGGACATACTGTAGTAGATAGTATTAAATTGATTAATAATAATTTGTGGTATACAGATACGGGAATATCACGTGCTTTTGGAAATAAAAGTTACCAGTATATAGATATTGTAAATAATGACGTAAGTATAAAAACATTAAATAATTAGATAATAATAATTAGGATGACTATTACATTATCTACAAATGCGTGGAAAAGATTGCAAATTATTTCAAAAATGTCTTTAAATAATGTATATTATAACAAATTCTTATTATCTGCTAAAAGTGGTGGTTGTAATGGATTTACATATAATTTTTCACCAATAGTTAATGAAACATTTGTAAAAATTACTAATAAAAAACATATAATAGTAAATAATAATGATATTTCTGTTATTGTAGACCCTAAATCAGAACTTGTATTATTAGGAACTCATATTGATTTTGAAAAAGGAGATTATGAAGAAAAGTTTGTATTTAGTCGTAGTAAGTATAATAGTAACAAAGTATCTAATTGTGGATGTGGTAAATCATTTTCAATGTCTTAGAGTAATAAATATTTATGTATATTAGAAGATTATGAATAAATATCCTTTTATTTTAATTTTTGATATTGATAATACTGTTATTGGAGATGTAAAATTATTACACCAGGAGGCACAATTATTAGAATATATATATAATACATGTAAAAAAGAAAAGATAGGTAAATGCAAATTAATAGAAAATATTAATATGCAAAAAGAGTTAAAAACTGGTATGTTAAGACCTAATATTAAAGAGTTCATTAAATTTTGCGATAGTAAATTTAAAAATGTCGAAATCTTTTTTTATACAGGTAGTCCTTATAAATGGACTAATACATCTTTAGGAAGTAATATAGAAAAGGTTTTAAATATAAAGATAAATCGCCCTTTTTTTACACGAGAAAATATGATAAAAACTACAAAAGGTATTGAAAAATCTTTGGCAAATATTGTACCTTTAATTGTTAAAACTCTAGAAAGCAGATATCCTATTATGCATAGAGAAAAAGAACTAGATTATATAATTAAAAATCGTACTATTTTTATAGATGATGTTAAAAATAATACCTATACATATGAAAGTAGACAAATAATTTGTCCAAAATACAACTATCGCCCGCCTATGTATGATGTATCTAATAAATTTATAAAAACATATGATATAGATCCTAAAATATTTAATAATAGAGAGGTTTTAAATTACATGTGGAATAATAATATATATATATATAATACAAACGGAAACATATATCAAAAAAATCGTGATTATTGTAACATACAAAGAATATTAGATATGAAATATAGTAAACTCTCTAAAACAAATGATAGATATTATAAGGATTTAATTCGAGAACTCTCCAAACAAAGTGTAAAACCTGGTGTAATATCTGATAAAAATATAATAAATATTAATGAAAAACTTACTAACAAAGACTATTCTAAAAAATGAGTACATATTTTATTTTTTTTCTAAATTTTTCTTAACTTTTAAATTTTTCTTAATTTTTTTAATTATGTACTCAAAAAATAATATAAATAATAGACTATATATTAAAATAAGAATATGTGTTTTTCTGCACCAGAATATTGTTCTACTAATGCAACTAATGTAATAGAAAAATATGTCGAATACATTGATAAAGTAGAAAAATACGAAAATAATAATAGATTTACAGATTATCCTAATATGCAATTACAATCTAGAAGAATTTTTTATAAATTAATTTTTGATAATATATTTCGTACTTAATTAAAATAATTATATAATAGATAATGAGTATATATTTTAAAGATCATCCAGAATTTAAACCAAATATTACACCAAGAGAAATGTTTAATTTAGGAATTATGGGGGGTTCTTATTTTAGACAAATTAAATCTCCTAAAACTAAAAAAATATATCAAAATCATCATAAAAAATTTAAATTCCTTAGAGATATTCCAAATAACTTATTAATTAAACAAGAATATGACAAAAGTATTAATTATTACAAAGTAGAGGTTGGTACAAGTTATGAATATTGGATGGAAAAGAATTGGATAAGAGAAGATATAGACCCTTACGGGTGGATAGAATGGTATTGTAATTTTTATAATGGAAGAAGAAGTGATGATGATATTCGCCAAATTAATAGATGGAAAAAATCTGCAGGACCTAAAGGAAGGTTTAGAAATCAATTGCAAAATAAAGTAAATGACCTACAAAGTAATAGTGAAAAAATATATCCTAGATTGCGTCAAACATTACTTCATTGGGCATATGATAGTCGCAAGATGAAAATTATATAAAAAATGATTTATTAAGTATATATACTATTACCTATAAATGACCGATTTAATCCATGAGACACCATTTGACATTATTTTAAAAAACAAAAGATTTGAATTAGAAGAATCTTATAAATTGAAAACAAAAAACAAAAAAATGACATCAAATGTTAATGAAATTAATTTTATGGATAAGCAATTATTTAATAAAATTAATGCTGCGATTGATAAAAAACATAAGGACTCTAAAAGTTATAAAAAAAAATGTGAGGATGATATGCATAATGCTTTACAAATATAAATATATTATATATAAAAAAATACTAAGTAATAGTATTATGACTAATATAGAAAACGCAAATTCTATTATAGACAAGGAAATTATAAGTTTTTTAAATAAAAGAAAAAACAATAGTATAGAATTAATTAATTATAATGAAGTAGATTTTACACTAAATATAGATAATGACTTAATTATTAAAAGAATAGAAGATATTAATACTTATAGATTAATTCTGGATAATTTAATTAAACAACCTTTAATAAAGCAAAGAACTACAGAATGGTTTGAAGCGCGTAAAAATCGTTTAACAGCGAGTGATTTATATGATGCAATTAAAGATAACAAGATAAGTGATAGTATTGCTAAAAAAAAAGCAAAAATTGTAAAAGATAATACTAACTATAATGCTATTAAAGCATTAAAATGGGGTACTATGTTTGAACCAATGGCGACACGTATATATTCGCAAATAAATAACAATATTCAAATATATGATTTTGGGTTAATATGCGATCCTAATAATGAACATTTTGGCGCATCTCCTGATGGTATTACAGAATTAGGAATTATGGTAGAAATTAAATGTCCTTATAGTAGAAAAATTATAAATGATTATATTCCAGAAAAATATAAATTACAAATACATGGGCAATTAGCAGTTTGTAATTTAAAAGAATGTGATTATATAGAATGTAAATTTTTAATAATAGAAGACGAAAATGTATATATTGAAGAATTTAATAATATAAATATTAATCATGGAATTATAGCGGAGTATATTACAAAAGGAGGTGAATATCACTATATATATAGTGATAATAATATAAATGCCAATGATGCTATAGATAATATTTATGAAAAAATAAAAAAATTTAATATTGATAATAAGAAAGATAATAAATATAAATTTGTAAAATTAAATTATTGGAAACTAGGGGAGATAAACACGCAAAGAGTATACTTTAATAATGAAGAATGGGGAAATATAAATAATAAAATTAATATATTTTGGGAAAAAGTAGAAAATTATAAAAAATTACCTGTTGAAAAATTTAGATTTATAGAGGATGATTAAATACTAGGTGTGCAAAGTTCAAGTGTCTTATTAAAATTAATTTCAAAATCATAATATGGATTTACATAGTATATAATACTATAATCTATGTTTTTATCTCCGGTTTTACATACAGAATTATATGCCCCTCCATCATAACTTCCTATTTTATTTAAACATCCGCATGCAAGACCATCTACTCTATCTCCATTTCCACAATTAATATTGCATTGTAAACTAGAAGATTTATTTGTATTCAGATTTATATAATCTATAAAATTGTTAATTTTTGTACAATCATTCTTAAAAAATATTAAAAGAATTTGAATAAACATTTTATGTGTTTGGTCACACAATGCCCTTTCATCATTTTGTGTACCTATAGAGCAACCTTTTTTATAATGTGATGTAGGTTGACCACGATTATGGTCCCATACAATAGTTGATTCGTTTTCATCTTTAAGATATGGTGCTTGTGATATACAAGCATATATAGGAAACTTTGAATTATTATTTAACTCCGTATTCTCAGTTATATAATTTCTTATTGCATCTCTTATATAATGTGTTAAATTTTCAGCAGTAGATTCAGTTATCTTATCAAAATAGTTTTCAATAAGTACAGATTCTACTTCAATATTATTTAATAAATACTGTTTTATTTCTACTGGACTTAATTTAACACAACTATATACCAAAAGTAATTTAACACTATCAACACTTAAGTCGCTTCCAATATAACTACTTTTAATGTTTGCACAATTATATTCTTCATGATATCTAGGTGCAGTATCTGTAGATAAAAATTTATCAGAATATTCACAAGATAAACTACCATCTACACATTTATTAACATCATTTAGTCCCAACACGCAATTATTAGCAGTATTTCCTGTAACCTCTATGATAAACATTTCTTTAATATTATATTCACAAACAGTTATTATATAATATATGCTTAATATTATAAATATTATTAATAATAATATCAAATATAAATCGTTAATTTTCATTATTTATAATATCTCTATATTAATTATCTTTATTTTATTTTATTAAAATCATATATAATAATATTGCATTTATGGAGTAGCAGCAACAGGTGCTACTGCTGCTTCTACTGCTGGTTCTCTGCTGATGCTACTGCTGGCTCTACTGCTGGCTCTACTGCTGGTGCTACTGCTGGCTCTACTGCTGGTAATGTAGGAGATATCGTTGGTGTTATTACATCAGCAATAGGTTTAGCTAATTGTTTTTTTGTATTAATACTATTTCCATATTGAGCTACTAGGGAATTATCACCATCTACAAATAATTTATAACAATTATCCCCTCTTGTATTACAAATTTGAAGATAATTATCATTTTCTATACTTGTATTTACTCTTAATCCCGAAGAAGCTGTAGTTTCTTTAATTAAATTTAAACGCGCAACTTCAGAACTAGTATTTCTAGATAAGAAGAAATCATAGAAACTGTTATCATTAGGTATATCACTAAAAGTAAAATATTTGTTTAAATTATTATTTATATTATTGTTCCCATACTTTATATAATTAGAAGTATTTGTAATATTATTATCTATATAATTTGAAGTATACATAATATTATTATCTATGTAATTTGAAGTTATTTTAAAATTATTATCGATATAATTAGAAGTATATCTAATATTTGAAGTTATTGTTTTATTTGTATAATTAATTAAATAATTTGAAGTATTGCCAATATAATTAGAATTATTTATATGTAAATTATTCATTTCAATTTTTAATTGTTCGTCTGCAGAAGAAGTATCTTTAAATTTATTGGTATTTAAAGAATTAATTGTTTGTTGTTCTTCTTTATAATTATAGTAATCGTATACAATCCACGATAAAACACTTACTAATGCTATTAATATAATTATTAATACAAAATATAAAACAGCGTCCATTAAATCCATTATACTACTATCTTATAATTTAATTATATTTTAATTATATTTTAATTAAATATAAAAATTACATTAATTATCTATTTTTATTACTTCAATATTATATTTTTCAATATTTTGAACAAATTTTTCATTACCATAATTAGTATCTATATTACCTCCATATATATTTACATTATTATCACCATCGCCATCACCATCATCACCATCACCATCACTTTCACTATCACTATTTTCTTTAGATGTAACAGTACTATCACTCTCACTGTCTGTTTTATCATCATAATCATAATCATTATTTTTTATCTTGTAATTTCCTCCAAAAAACTCATTATTATTAATATTTTCTTCCTTATTATCATATTCTTCGCCTGTATAATCTTCTTCGTAATATTTATCATTATCATATTTTCCTTCCATTTTTTTATTATTACTATTTCCATCGTCTTCATCGTCTTCAAAATCTTCATTGTCTTCATCGTCTTCAAAATCTCCATTGTCTTCATTGTCTTCATTGTCTTCATATTCTAATTTTTCTCCTTTATAACCTTCATTTTTGTAGTGTTCTTTTTTAATATTATTATATCCTCCTTTTTTATTATTAGTTTCATTAAAACTATCATCGTATAATTCTCTCCATTGCATTTTATTTATTTTTTCATTATCTTCTTCACTATCATTTTCATCTTCTTCATCTTCTTCCTCTTCCTCTAATACAATATCCTCTCCATTTGTTATTTTACCTTTATAAATATAAGGTTCGCTATATTCAGAAGGTATATCAATATCTTGTGTATTAATTCTAAGTTGAACACCCATCGCTTCAAATTCTTGTATTAATAATTTAAATGCGTAAGGAGTTCTAACAATTGATATATCATCATTATTGCAATTTTTACATTCATTTATATTTGATGATATATTAAGTGCAACAAGTGTACCGCAGTTTTTACATGCTGCCCACGCATATTTATCAGAACGTTCCATCATACTTTCTTGTAAAAACATAGAAATGCCATGACTTAATAAAGTATCACGTTCCATTTCACCAATACGCAATCCTCCACCATTTCTTCTACCTTCTGTAGGTTGTCTTGTTAAACCTGTTACTTTACCTGTTCCTCTTGAATTTATTTTTTCTGCAACCATATGTTTTAAACGGAAATAATAAGTAGGACCTATAAATATTTCCGTATCTATTTGCTTACCTGTAAAACCGTTATATAGTATTTCGTTACCATATTTATTAAAACCATTATCTTCTAGTTTTTTATATACAGATTCATTATCAATCGGTATAAATACAGTAGCATCTCCTAAAATACCTTCGATACAACACAATTTAGCAAATATACATTCTACTAAATGACCTATTGTCATACGAGAAGGAATTGCGTGTGGATTTATTATTATATCAGGTTTAACACCATCTTTTGTATATGGCATATTTTCTTCTGGTATTATCATACCTATAACACCTTTTTGACCATGTCGAGAAGCATGCTTATCTCCAAATTCCGGTTTTTTAATTTTTAAAAATTTAACTTTACAAATAATAGAGTCTTCTCCTGATAATTTATTAGAAATATATACATCATCTACAGTTCCGTATAATGAATTATCAGTACTTATAGAAACATCTTTGTATATTGTTTTTTTCTTCTGTATAGTGAAAACTCCTTCTTTATGTTCATAATATAATTCTTTTACATTTAACATACCAACAATTATAACCTCTTGACCTTGTGGTATATATGTTCCCTTCTTAATAAAACCATTATCATCTATATATGAATAGTCTTTATTTTTAATTCCAACTAATTCATCGTATTTACCTAGTTTATCTTTCATTTTTGTAGGATTACCAAAAATTATTCTTTCATACGCAGATACTATCTTACTTGTTGCAGTTATAGATTTATAATAAGATAAATAATTTAAACCCCTGTTTATAGCACCCTTATTAATCATAATACTATCTTCTTGATTAAATCCAGAATAAGTCATAATAGCAACAATTGTATTATATCCATTCGCCATATAATCACTTGAAGTGTATTGTGCAATTCTTGTATTTATAATTGCTCTTTGCGGATAATGCAATACATAACTCATAGTATCAAATCTTTTATTAAAATTTGTAGCATATATTCCAATTGCTTGTTTAGATTGCGCTGCATGAAATACATTACGCGCTGCTTGATTATGATTACACATAGGTATATTACCCGTAACCACGCTAAATATAGTTGAAGGATGTATTTCTAAATGTGTATGATATGATGTAATATCTTCTTTATTCATTGCAATTAATACAGTATCACTTTCTTCATTATCTAAATATTCTATACACGCACCATTTTCTTCTAATTCTTTTAATATATTTTTATAGATTTTTCTATAATTATCATTATGTTCGAGAAGAGATATGTCAGTATCAATCTTCTTTTTACCTCCTCCTATATTAAAAATAGCTCCACCAATTTTTTCAATAGAAGATGAAGCATCTTCTGTTTTTATTGGATTATTATAAATATCTCTATAATAATAATCATCATTTTTATCTTCATCTGCTAATTTATTGAAGTTTCCATTTAACATATCAAACCAATTAGTGAAATTATTTTGATATACCAATATTTCATTTTCATTTGTTTTAGTTTTTTTTAATATAAGAAGAGGTCTGCAAGGTCTACCTGCTTCTGTAAATATTCTAATTTCATTACTAGGAATATTCCAGGATATAGATATTAATATATTAATTAATCCATTTCTTCTATACGCTTTTAATATTCTAGTTACAAAAATTGGATCACCAGTATATCCAAATAATGTTCCATTTAAAAATACTCTTGTAATATTCTTATTAATTAATAAATTACATTTATTTAAAGCAATAATTCCAATATCTAATAAACATTTTTTGATATTATTTATATTTAACCCTGCTGTTATTTTTGTTAATAATGATAAATTTTTTAGATATCCTATAGAAGCACCGTCTGGACTTTCAAAAGGACACATCATTCCCCATTGCTGCGAATGCAATCTATGAGGACTAGTTATTTTAACACTTCTATCTATAGGAATATTTACGCGTCTTAAATGTGATAAATATCCTATATAACTAATTCTTGATAAATCCTGAACAATTCCTAATTCAGGATCACTATTATTAATCAACCCCCATCTTCCTTTTAATGATTTTCCAAATGTTTGTGTAATTATTAAAGAATCCACTATTTTATAAATATTATTATTATTTACAATATTTGTATAATTACCTTTTTCTTTATAAGAACCATAATAATACTCATTATCTATTTTAATTCTAATGTTATCTCTTAATTTTATATAAGATTCTTGAAACAATTCAGTAAGTTTAAAACCACTAATATCAACACGTTTATATATATAACTATCTCTATCACTCAGTGGCAAAGTTCCTATAACTGTTTTTATAAATTGTAATATTAAATATCCTAGATACTTTCCTTTATTATCTAATTCATCAATATTAGGAAAAATTTCTGTCATTATAACTGATTTAACGTGCTCTACACTACCATATTTAACTCTATGTTTCAAGTAATTTAATGCATCATTTTGTGTATATATGTATATTTCTTTATCTTTAAAAATATAATATGAACTAATGATACTAGGACGTATAAAATTATCAAAATACTCTTTTTCATTACTATCGAGTTCGTCTCCAAAAATATAATTATATATTTCTTTATCAGTTTCTATTCCCAGTGCCCTAAATAAAATAAATAAAGGTATTTTTTCACTAAATGAAGGTAAAGATACTAATATAGAACCATATATATATTGTTTACTAGTCATATATTTAATATCTACATTGTCTTCCCTGTAAAGTCCATTTTTTGACACAGGAGTATCCACGTAATAGAACTCTATATTAAATGGTTTAACAGAACCTTTATCTGCAATACATCTAATTACACCCTTATAACTGAACCCATTTATATCATCATCTTTTAGTTTACTAGTAAATAATTTATTAGTTACAATATTTTCTTGCGCTATTATAACTTTTTCTTTTCCATCTATTATAAAATACCCTCCTGTATCATAAGGACATTCTCCTAATAGTTTTAATATGTCTGAACCATTATTTTTTAATAAACAAATATCACTATGAAGCATAATTGGAATACTTCCAATTGCAATATTGTTAAATTCAATATTATTTACGACATTTTTATCGTCAGTAATTCTAACAATTATTTTAGCAAAAATATGAGTTTCATATGTTAAATTTCTCATTCTTGCATCATTTGGTGTTATTAATTTTGGAGCTCCGTTTTCAAAACTAATAGGTCTATCTACATATATATTGTCACCTTCTTCTCCTCCTACAAATACTTCGACTTTAACAATCATATTTTTATTGATATCATCTAATTTAATCATAGTAATAGGGTTATTTAATTTTATAATTTCTGGTATTTTAATTTTTACAAAATTTCTATAACTATCTAAATGATGACCTGTAAATGGATATTTATGATCTTTAAAATATAAATCTAATATATTCCATTCATTATTTATCATTCTTCTAATATTATATATTATTATATATTATTATATATTATTACGCCGACATAAAAAGATATATTATCAATTTCAACTATGTTCAACTATGTTCAACTATATGGTATTTCTTCAAATCCCATTCCATAAATTAATAAATTTCCTGGATTATTTTCATCTAATATTATGCTATATGGGTTAAAAGATAATTTTTGTATTTTTATAGTCTTTGATTGGGCATCGCCACTACTATTAAAATGTAAAACTCCTGACATATCAAAATTAACATTTTTTTTATTTTCATTGATAATTTCTATATTTGATAAATATCGAACTTCGGTTATTTTAGCATCACTTCTTTCATCATATATTGCAAGTTTTCCATCTTCTCCAAATTTCATATAATGCCTATCATTTAATGATTTAAATTTAATTATTTTATTTTCCTTTTTATCTTTAGAATTGTATTTAACATCTTCAAAATCAAAAGTTTTACCTTCGTTAAGAACATATTGATTATTCAAAAGTTTGTCCCCCCAAGGCATATAATGAAAATTAACTTTATTTGCAAATACATCACTAGAAGGATTTAATTTAAACATTTTATAATTTATTTCTTGTATTCCTGGAAATGTTGTTGCATTTCTTACTTGAAAGTCTTCTGTTATTTGTCTATTATATCCATTATTTATATATTGTATATATTCTTCTTTTAATGCAGATGCAAGAGCATATGTCTTAACTTGTTTTAATTCTTCTGCTTCAATATCAGCATCATTGTCATTTTGCACATCATCTTCTCCTTCCCCTTTTCTTTCGTCAAGTGTTCTATTAAGAACTTCGTCATATCTTTTTTTTAACTCGCGGTCTCCTTTATCCAACGGTTTGACGTGATATATATTATATACTTTTACCTTCATATTTTTATCATAACTTTCGTGTTGTAAACATTTTGTAGGTAAAAAAAATGTTGATATCATTGTACTTATATCTTCTTTAGCATTCGATACACAACCATAATCTTTGCATATATTATTAGTCAATACTTTATATGCATTATTATTTTTTTTTACATTACCAATTATTCTTAAAAAATACGAGCGTGGATGTGTCATTAGTTCCATCCATTTATTTTGATTTGTATATGCTTCAATAGATGGATAATATGTATAATCTGTAACATTATTCATAAGATTTGGAACATATATTATAATATTAATATTACCCTGAAATGTATATCTCTCTTGAAAAGTCTTAGAATAATCATTATTATCTTTAATAAATTTTTCATATAGTAAAAAATCCTTATCTTTTTCCACTAGTTTTCCTATGGATACATATATTGGAAGGGGTATGGCATTATTATAAGGAACTTGTATCTTTGATCTTATTTCTTGTAATTTTTCTACAATTCCGTTCTCGACGTTTTCTGCATTTACTGTAAATTCTACACAACACATATTTTTATTTATATGTTCCTTGTCTTCATATTGTTGCATTGTCATATTGATACATCTAAGTTCATTTAGAATTTTTGAAGTTTGTTTAGAAAGTATTTTATTTAAATTTTCACGATTATATTTTTTGTAAATAAGCATTTATTATTATTATATTTTATATGGATATAAATAATTATATAGATTTATGTGTTATTAATAATTCTCATTATGATATATCATTTGTTGTATATAAAATATTAAAAGATAAATATAGATATATTAAGAATAATTCTTGGGAATATTTAGATAAGAATAATAATTGGATTCGTGATATTAAACAAACAAATCTAATATATTCTATTAAAACAGATGTTTATAAATATTTTATAAAAAGATCCATAGAATGGAATGAAAATAAAATTTTAATTAACAATGATATATTAAATAATAATATAATGTCTACTAAAATATTAATGATTTCTTCAAAACTTAAGGAAAATAAATATATATCTGCAATTATAAAAGAAAGCCAACAATTTTTTATATAAAATGAATATGCAATACAATAATGATAAATTAATTAATGCAAATGAATATGAATTATATAATATAATTAAGAAAAATTATAAATTTAATAGTAAAGAATGTTATATATCTAATATACAATTAGATACTTTTAAGAATTTTAAAAATTTATTAAAAGGTGATAATTATTTTGATTGGGATTTTTGTATAAAATATTCAAATAACTGCAGATATTCATATTATATAAACTATAAAAATATAAACTTTTATATTTTAATGAATATTCGTATAACAAACAAAATTATTAAACATCTGTATAATTGCATATATAGAGTATATTTAGTTAAACTTTTATATAACATTAAACCAAATCAAAATATAAACTATTATATATTACTAAATCCGCTAAAAAGAAAACTTCCAAATAAAAAAACAGATATTATAAGCGCGAAAAATATCAATGGAGGATTTACTTATATAAATTCAAATAATATATATATTATTCGTAAAGAAGATTATGAAAAAGTAATAATACACGAATTATTACATCATAACAATGCTATACATCACGAAGATTGGAAAGAAAAAAATATTAATGTATTAAAAAAACTATGTAATATAGCAAATGATCAGATATTTATTCCAAATGAGGCAATTATAGAGACCTTTGCAATAATATTAAATGTAATATTTGCATCAATAGAAAATAATTTATCATTTAAGAAATTATTAGAAGAAGACAAAAAACATAACATTATAATTGTTAAGAAAATTATAGATAAGCAAGATAATAAATTATGGAGAGAGAATACTCACTGTTATTGTTATATAGTTTTGAGGGCAGTATTTTATATATATTTTAAAGAATTTATAAAAAATTACGTTGGTAAAAACGATGATTATATTACAATTTTTATTTGTAAATATTTTCCAAAAATTATGAATAAAATTAAAAAGATTTCAAACATTAAAAAGGACAAATTTATTAAACAGACAATATTCAACAATTTTTAGATATAAATAATAATAATAATAATAATATAATATTTAAAGGATGTCAATAGAAGATATAAATTATTTAAAAAATAATAGTATAAAACAACATTATACATTTTTAATAGATAGTGCAGATAGAGATAGAGATAAATATCCTAATCCTAATAAATATACTATAGATTTTACTGTACCTTTCAAAAATGTTATTGGTATGGAAATTATTGATTCTAGTATTCCGCGTACTATGTATAATATTGATTATGAAAATAATGAACTTTTTTACTATATTGGTAAAAATGCAAATGATATTAATATAGCAAGAGGTATTTACGATACAGAAAATAAAACCGATTTAGAAGCAACTTGTACATATTCACAAGATGATCAATATGCAATAATAGGAACTAATAATTATTTAGAACTTAGTAACAATATTCATTTATATAATATATATAATAATAATGGAATTGGTGGAGATAATTTAGGAATAACTTTTTCATTTAAAATAAAAGTACCTTCTGATACAACAAATATAATAAATATGGATACAAAATACTATATTTTAAATTTTGGATATTATCACTTGCATTTAATAGATGAATTAAGAAAATTATATTCCGGAATATTAGTGTATATAAAAAAAAATAAAACCCCTTTATTATCTTTATATGATATATATTTTACAATAGGGTATGAAGATAGTGATATTGCTATTACAAAGATAATAGAAGGTATTGATTTGACAGTTGAAAATCATATTTGTTGGAGTATTGCTGGAAATAACGATTGGACAATATATGTATCGACAAAAGCAGAAATATATGAAAAAAAAAACAATAATAGGTCAATAAAAAATGTATTTTATACTGAAAAATATATTGGAAGAAAATTTATTTCAACATTTAATGAAGTTGATAAATTAATTGAATTAACTTATATTAATGGATGGAATAATGATGTTAATTTACATATAAAAGATTTTAAAATTTATAATAAGGTTCTTACAATAGAAGATATTGCATTATGTAAAAATAATACTATAGATATTAATAATCTTCCAATATGGTATAAATTATATTCTGTAAATAATAATATTATAGAGAGAGATAAGGAAAGAATAGCAAATAGTGGTAATAAAATATATATTAACTATAAAGATATATTTGGAAGATTACCTATTGATGAAGGTGATTATACATTTAAAACCCTTTTAACAAAATATGATAAATATGATACATACGAATTAGGATTTAAAAAACATACTGATCCTGCAGAATTGAGCAATCTTATAGATATATATTGTATGCTTCCGTTTATTGTAGATATGAAAAGGTCGACAATAAGCGAAAATTTAGGTTTTGATTTACATGCAAATGCAATACCCGCAAATATTGACGATAGATATGGATATAAAAATATATATAATTCAAATCCTGAAATGTTAAAAATGTTTCATTCGGTATATAATAATATTAATGAAAAGAGGGTTATTGATACAGCAATTTATGATAACTATAAAATAACTTCTCCAGGAATAGTTTATTTAATTGGTAATAAATATATATTGCTTAGATGTCCGGAAATAGAAGAACATTTATTTGCTTCATTATCATATACTAAATATTCACTTGGATTAGCAAAATTTCGTGTAGACAATATTGGTATTAATACTGAAAGGTTAGTCATTACAAAATTACCTGTTAGGGAGTTTCATCCTATAGGTAAATTATCACGATTAACGTTGATATTTGAAACAATAAAGGGAACTCTATATGATTTCAAGGGAGTAAATCATAATATTACATTTGCAGTTTATTATTTAGAACCTAGACAAAATAAGTTTCCTGAAGGTTCTATATTAAATCCAGAGTACAAAATGAATTATATAGAATATAAATATAACGAACAAGAAATAGAAGGAGATAGTGAAGAAGAAGAAATTGACGAGTATTCTCGTGATAATATTGAAGAATATATTGCAAAAGAAAATGAATATAGCGAAGAAGGTGTAATACTACAAAAATATAGAGATTATTATGAGAAATAAAATTATTATATATCATTTATCAAACTATATATTATAATCATTTATACTTCTACATCTGTGCCTGAATTTTTTCTTAATTCTCTAATAATATCATCTACATCATATTGACGAAGTGTTGCTTTATTTATTAATCCTGTATATTTAGTTTTTAATGCTGTGCTTAATGATTCGCATCCTTCTATTAAATCTATTATTGTTGTTTTTTGTGTAGGTGATAAATTTATTAATGGATTTTCTTTATTTGCTAACTCTTTATAAACTTCATTTGTTGGTATAACTATACGCGCTTTATCTGTTATTTTATATTTAGTACCTCTTTTATCGCTTTTAATCGCTATTTCTTTTATTTCATATAAATTAGTTCCTGCAACAGGCGCATCTTCTAATTCGACAGTTGCTTCAGGTATGGTACCTCCATCAGGTACTGTAAATGTTATTATCGGTGGAGTATTAAAAAAATATTTTCCCTTATTTTCCAGGTTTATTTTTGTAATACCTTCAGTTTCATTAACTTCTAAATCCTTTACTACAGCAGCAACAGGTTCTTCTTGAACAAGTGTATTTGATTCTGTAAAATTTTCTATAGTTTTATTATAAGTGGATGACAAACATCCGTATAACAATATAATAAATATTGCAATTGCAAATATTAGAGACATGTATGCAAATAGACTTTCATAATCAAACATTTTATCCATTTAATCTGTAATACTAGAAGATTATTATTTTAATATATTTTTTTTATTTCCACATATAATATAGATATATATTATGACGGAATTAAATATGTTATATGGTGGAAATGATGATAATTTACTTAGCGATAATTTAGATAGCGCATATTCATCGCAGAAATTAAATAAACTATCTGCAAATGATATGATGTTATATGGAGAAGAAAAAACTAATAAGAACCAATATAATCCCAATATATCTTTAGCGTCACAAGTACAAGGACCTGGTGTTTCTTCTAATGCTAATAATTCTCAAATTCAACAACCTGTACAATTACAACAACAAAATATACATGTTCCACAAATACAACATTCACATAATCAACAATCTGCACAGCAATTTTATTTAAATTCCCAATATGATAATCAATTAAAAAATTCTAATTCGTTAGAAAATTCTCATTATACTACAAATGATAATTATAGAAAAAAAGGAAATGAATATAATTTTTTTGATAGAATGAGTATGAAAAAAACAGAGGTCGTAAAACTAGCATTGTTTTCACTAGTAATTGTTCTCGGTATTTCAATTGACCGTATGATAACTTATTATTTATCAAAATATATAGGAGACAATATTTTAACAGATTTCCAAGAATTATTATTACGCTTAAGTTATCCAATAGCAATATTTTTATTACTATGGATTTTTAAAGCAATATAAAATATAAAATATAAAAAATATATATTTAATAAAGGTTATATATAATATGATTGATTACATAGCTAAAATCATAGTTGGAATATTAATATTAATTCTTATTATAACTTTATTAAATATTTTTCCGAAATTTATTCTATTTATAATAATAATATTATTTATTGCATTATTCATAATAAATTTGATGGAATTAATTAATTATACAAATAGATATGTAATAACAAAAAAAGAAGGCGAAGGTCTAAAAAGTTATTGTACGTTAGATAAATATAAATTATTTAATTCTTATATTTTGTTTGATACCGGGAATTTTACATTATTTGTAATATATTTAATATTATTCATATTGTTTTGGTCTAATAAAATAGCAAATGATATTAGTAGTAATTCTCTAAATTCTGAAATTAAAATTCTAGGATTTTATAAACATTATAATAAAGACATTTACAAAAACTATAATTATGAATATGAATGCATATATGCTATAATGTTATTTATAGCATTATCCACGGTTATTTATGGATTAAATTTAATTTATTATAATTTTTTAGGATTAAATAAAAAAGAAAATGATGTTATAGAAAATATAAATACAATAACAAATTTATTAAAAGATAATATAAATTATTCATATTTAGATTATTATATAAGTGATGAATTAGATAATGCAAAAAAAGCTAGTGTATCAAATCATGTTGATCTTTTTAAAAATTATATAGATTATATTAATGCACACTCTAATGATAACGCAAAAATAAAAGAATCTCTAGAATTATATAATACAAATCCTTCTGAATTTTATTTAAAATCTCATATTACATATAAATTATTTGAATTTGAGCGTAGAGAAAAGAAGGACGGAGAATTAATTAAAAACATATTTGAATCATCTAATTACTGTATTTTTGATTTATTAAGTGGCAAAGATATTGAAGACATGTTTCCTTCAACAATTAATTACGTTCATCCAATTTATAATAATATATTTATTAAAAAAGAAGTAAATAAAGAAAAAATACTTACTAATTATAAAATATTTATAGATGCGTTAAAAAATAATTATAGTAACGTTAAGGCATATGAAAAAGTAAATATATTTTATTATAAATTAGATTTATTATTTACAAAATTTAGCGGAGTATTATTCTCCATCTTTGCTATTGTATTTTTCATAAAAACGGAATTTAAACAAATATTCAAAAATTTTTTTAATATTAATATAGACCCTTTAGAATATACAATAGATAAATACAATAATATATTTAAAATAATTTTAATAGTGCTTTCATTATTATTTATTTCAATTTTATTTAACTCTTAAATAACACATATTTATTTTTATTATAATTAATTAAATAAAGAATATAATTATACATATGGATACTGAAGAAAATATAGAAACTCCTATTATGTTTTATATAATAAAAATAATTTTATATATTATTGGATTTGTAATAGTTGTTATTACATTTTTATCAATTATAAATTACTTATTAGATATTTATTACTATATTAAAGAGTTAATAATTACAAATGAAAATTTATATGATGTGTATAGTCTAAGATTAAAAGATATAAATAACTATAGATTAATAAATTATATTAAAATGTTTAATGAAAAAAGTGATGATAAAATAATTAAATTTAATAATGAAGAAGATAAATGTTATGATATTAAAAATTTAAATTTTGAAAAACTAGAAAAGGCAACTCCTAATAATACCCCTGTTAATATATTAGAATATGATTTTAATAAATTATTAGAAAAAAATATAGAATTTAGTACTAAATTGGCAAAAATTATTAAAGATAAACAAGTGAAAAATAATGCAATTGCATCAGATTCATCATATACTGATAATTTAAAAAAAGAAGCTTCAAAATATTTTGATACTACAGATGCTGTGGAAATTGCGAATATTTGGTCAGTAGAAAATATAGAATTAGATGAAGAAGATTTTAGTAGATTAAGTGATCAAGACCAAAAATTACTTTATTCATTTGGTGCCCCAAAATAATACATTGTTGATAAAATAATAAAAATATTTTAATACATTAAATAAAGACCTTTTATATAATGAATTTTATATTTAAGAATATTGAAGAACATTTTAAAGGTGCTGGCAAATCATCATCTAGTACATCAGCAACAGAGGCATTTACAGCGTTATCTGCATGCAGACAAAAATTCGGTGTAAGTCAATGTCAAACAGAAGAAGCAACGTTTATTGAAGCGCAAAAAAAAGAAGAAGAACAAAAATTACAAGGTCCTTCAAAATTATTAAATCTCGATACAGCAAACGATGTTTATGGAATTTATAAATATAATGGTGTAGATTATTATTTTAAAATAATTGTAAATAAAGCAGGAAAAAAATGTAATATTAACTATAATGATGTTAAAAAAATTAATAGTAGTTTATATAATGATATAATAAGTGAGAATAATGAACAAAATATTATGAATGGTGGTGGAAAACCTAATAGTTTTAATATTTTAGGGACTAATGGAATATTTGGAACATTTACTTTAAGTTCGATTGATAATAATATTAAAAAATCGTCTGATATGTTTGGAGATGTATTTGGATACGCCTTAAATCGTTTGTACTTATTATTTCCTAATAATTTATATAACGCTTATGATAAAAATTCTTCAAACTTATATATATTAGCGAGTAATAAATTGTACGAATTAATATTTTCATTAATATTTATTATATTTTTAATTATTGCTATCTTAATTACATTAGATATTCTAATTTCTATATTTAAGATATTTTTTTTAAATAATACTAAACCTTCTGATGATAATACTCCTGATCAATTAAAAACTTACCAGCAAAAATTATCATTAATGATTAGTAAGGCCAATGATGAAAAATATACTCCACAATCTCTTATGTTGATAAAACCAGAACATATACATTTAATAATAATTCCAATATTTATTATAATTTATTGTATTATTCATAGTGTAATATATTATTATTTATTTATTAATAGAGCATATTATAAAATAACAGAATTATATAATAATTTAATTACACCAGATGAAATAATAAGAAATGAAGTTATAAAATGTTTTAAAAAAAATATTATAATAATTATAACACAATTTAATGGAAATGTAGTAAATAAAGAGTTACTTTTATTATTTCAAAATATATCCTATAGTAAAGAAATTGACATATCTAAGGGTAAATATTCTGTTATTGATATAACTGTAAATGATTATAAACTTCAACATAAAAATTTTGAAGATAAAATGCTAAGTATTAATAAACATTTTACATATACTGAATACAACTATAAAGGAAATTACTATACAAAAGAATTTTTTGAAGAATTTAAAAAATTATACAACAAATTAGGTAAGCATTCGCATAAAAAAGAGGCAGATTATCAACAAATGCTTAAGTTATTATTAACAATATATATATATTTTATTGAATGGAATAATAACGACCCTTATATACTAATTAAATTGAATAAATTAATATTTGGAAGAGTAGCAAATATAGGAGTTGCAGAAGTTGATGAAGATATCGAAAATACTTTAACTTTTAGGGATATAATACCTTATCATTTAAATAATTATAAAGAACCTAATATTGTTAATATATATAAAGGCGTTTGTATATTTTTAGAAGGATCTCACGATAGTAATATAATGCAAAATCCAGTAGATAAAACATATACTTTTACAAATGCGGATTTTCCATTAAATAAATTTAATGATGCTTTTGGTAAAGTAAGAAGATCTAAATTAAATGGTCCAGAATATCCTTTAAATTTATATTTGGCATTTGAGATGGGATTAAATATATTAATAATCTTAATAATTTTAATTCTTTTAAAAATTATGTCAAAAGGAGATAATACTGAGTTTAATAAAAATATTACAAATGCACAAACATTAGCGATGTGGATAGTTACACAAATTGGTATTTCTATATTTGGTATTATAAATATATTAAGGTTTGTATAATAAAATATTAATATTAATATTAATAAAGGATATATTATGGATACAATGGTAAAAGCTATATTAGAGAGAATTATAGACGCGATATTATATATTTATGTAATAATTATGTTTATAGTTTCAGTATTATTATTATTAAATACTATTTTAAATATTATATTATATAATTATTATAAATATGATGACAAAAAGATAGATTATAATAATAAAAAATTATATGTCCATGAAACACTTTCATACAAAATATTTATAAGTCAATTAAAAGATAATTTAAATAATTATAATAATTACTATTTTACATTAAATACAAGTAGTGATTTATTAAAAATATTCATTATATTTACAATAGTGATTTTTTCATTATTTATATTATTTGATATTTATATTTCAATAATATCTAAAAAGAATGTTTATGAAATTAATATTATGTGGATGATGATAGGATTTAGTGCAATTTTTTATTTAATATATTATTCAATATTATTTTGTGTTAATTATTATCAATTGATTATTGCAATAATGATTATATGGTTTTTAACATCAGCAATGATATGGTATAAAGTAAAAGACGATTACTGGAACGATGATATAAAAGAAGGTAACGAAGTATCACCAACTGTTAGTTTAAATTATATATTTGTGACATTTTTTTCCAATAAACCTGATTTGAAACAATTTTATATTATAATAATTGCGTTAGTTTTTATAATGTGGGTATTATTATTAGTCTGTTTTGGAATATTAGATGGAACTGTATTATATGAACCTATTGTGAGAATACCAAATGCCATTAACTATGATAACTATTGTTATAATGATTGTGATATAAAAGCTGATTTTAAATTTAATTCATTAGAAAATTATTTTCATAATCATTATTTGAAAAATATGTCTAAGGAAAGTCTTAATAGTTTAAAAAAAAGATTAGAAGGTTTTAATATTGATACTATCGATGCTTTTGCTTTTATCGACGATGATATAGAAGAAGTTAAAAATTGTATAAATGAAATTATATCAATGTCTAAAATTTTAAGACAAGATAAATATATTAAAGACTATAACGAAACTAGATTAGATTTTATAAAATTATTTAGAATATTTTTAGATAATAAAATTATACATTGTAATAAAAATAATTTAAATAGAGATAAAAATGAAAATGATTTACACAAAGATTTTAACTATCTATTTAATATGAATGAAAATGTACCATACCAACAAACCTATAATATTGATAATGTATTAATTGGTGCATTTCCTCTAGAATATGTTTTAAGTATTAACTCATAATACTTACTTATTTTTATAATATTAATGATTTTTTAAATAATTATTATATATATATATGATAAATATAATAATATGACAATTAAAGAGTTTCAAATACCTTATCTATTTATGTTAAGACAAGAAAATGAAGATAAAAACAATGATTATAATTATAGACTGATATCTAACATTTTTTTAAACGAGAGTAATTTTGACCCTAAAAATGACCATTATTTATATATATTTGGGTTATTTCCATGCAAATATATTCCATCAGCATATATTCCTTTTAATTATAAAAAATTATTGCAAAATATTAAAAGAATAAATCCTAAAGATATAAAACTTTCTGACATATTTACTAACGAAAAACCAGCAGAAGAATTAAAGAAAAGAATTGAAAAATTTATAAATAAAGATGCAATATATAATAAGTTAAATTTATCACAATTTGCTATTATATTAATATTTTATTGGTCTATTATATTATTACTATTTAATTATGTAATTTTATATTATTATAGAACTGTATTTAATTATATGCTCGCTGTAATTTTATTTGGATTATTGTTATTTTCAATAATATGGAAAATGATATATACTATACAAAATTAATATTTTTATCTATAATACCTATAAGGAAGTATTATTTTTTAATATAATGGATAAAAAAATAGAATTTGCAAAAATATTATCAAGTAATATAGATGATGAAGACTATAATGTAAATAAAGAAACAGAGTTAGATTTAATAGACAGTTTAATAAAAGATATTGATTTAAAAAAAAATTATAATGCTCGGTATAATTTTTACATGAATTTTATTAAAATGTATAATCAAAACCCAAAAATTATTAAATATATTTATACTAAATTAAACGCAATAAAAAATCTAAATGAAAATGAAAAGGGGTTATTGGGAAAATTAAATTTTGCAACTAAAAAAGGAGGATATGCAAAAAATGTATCTAACAGTAATGCTATATTAAATGAAAAAATTATTCAATTAATAAATAAAATTAAAATAGGTAAACAAAAAAATATAGATGTAAAAAATTCTTTGCATAGAAATATAAAAGATTTAATAATAAGTGTTTATGGTAAAAATATTAAAGAAGAATATGTAAATAAGGTTGTTAAAAATATAATAAAAAAAGGAGGAGGAATTGCAGACTCAAATGATAAAAACAAAATTATGCAACAAATATCATCAACTATGAATGAATTATTTAGTACGGATAAGGATGAAAATATTACCGATAAAATAAAAAAAAATGAATTTATAACTTTAATTAAAGATATAACAAATAATTTGGAAGAAAAATATAAAAATATTAATGATATAAATGATGAAATAGATAGAAGCATTTATCCTATAATTGAAGATATTGGTAAAATAGCTGCATCTGCATCTCCTACAAATGTTCCAGCAAATCCAGCAAATCCAACAAATCCAGCAAATCCCTTAAAAATACAGAAAATAGCACAACAAATAAATAAAGGATATATTCAAAATCCTGTTCAAAGATTACAAAATGTAAAATCACAATCTACGAGTTCTCCATCTTCAAGTTATTATGATTCAAGCGCATCAGAAGATTCAAATGCATCTGTAAAAAAAAAAGTTAATGATGCAGTTAATCTCCGTGATAATAACAATGATACATTTAGAAAAGTTGTAAAGGTCTTACAAAAACATTATGAATTAAAAAATTTAATAAATTTTAATAATAAAAATTATAGTGATGATGATAATAAAGAAAAAAATGAATATAATAATCCAATATTACAATTAAATTATGATATAGATGTTTTTAATGATAATGAAAATGCAGATGAAAAAGATTTAAAAAAAATTAAAAATAAATTAATTTCTTTTGAAAATAATCCTAATAATCCTTATGTGCATATACCAATATCTTTTGAGGATAGGTTTGTTTTTATATTTACAACATTTTTAATAAGATATGTTTCTTTAATATTAATACAATGGTCTATTGATATTAATATAATAAAAAGTTTTGAAGAAGGTTTTATATATTACGCTGTATTATATATTGCGATATTTTGGTTCTTTGTTTTATTTATAAACATTGATAATACTTTTAAAGTAGATTATATGAACATAGGTAATGCACTTAATAGTATTCGTTCCTTATTTTATTATTTCTATATGGGTACAAATGGTATAACAAGATTATTAGTACATTCGTGTATAATATGTGTATTAATTGTAGTACCTGTTATATTAAATATTAAAAAATATAATAATTACAAAGATGAAGATGAAGGAAAAAAAGAGAAACTTATATCATATGATGAAAGAAAAAAATTAAATAAATCACTATCTTTGTTTACTATATATTTATGGATATTAACCAGTATTATAGCAACAAAATTTTAGTAAAAAGTTATATCTAGTAATTATAATAGAGTTTATCAATAATTATATGGGCGAAAGAATAGACGCATTACATATATTTACAAATAATTCAGGAGATTATAATAAACTTCACGATGGTGAACCTATAGGCGAAAGTATAATATCTGATTTACGACAATATTTTATATTATTATTTAAGAATGATTATAGGTATGACTATTATAATTGGCAAAAAATAGAAAAAAATAAGGAACCACCCGCTGAATGTTATTATAATGTAGGTTATGATAATGACTTTAGTAAAATTAGAAATAAAATTATAAAATATATAAAAGGAAAAAATTTTGATGATAATGTTGAAATACCTGACAAAGTTTTAAATTCAATTGCAAATGTAAATTTTATTAGAGACGAGTCTTATATTAAAGGAAAATATCCTTACATTAAAATAGAAAATAAGGGCGAAGTTATTTATTATATTCCTAATATAATTACTAATGAAAATTATAGAGAAAAGGCAATTATCGCAAGTGATTTAAATAAACTTAATAATATGTTTAAATCTTCTAATTATAAAGATATTGACGAATTTGTTATTTTAGATTTTTATAAAGAGTTTAAAAATAAAATAGAAATTTTAAAAAATAAAATTATAACTGATGATGATGATATTAAAAAATCTATTAGAGAAGACATAATTGATAAATTGAAAATAATATATAAGATTGATAAAAAAAAATCTAATAAAAGGAATGATAGAATAGATACTGAAATTGAAAAAATTATTACAGAGCGCTCATCAAGATTAGCGGATTTAAATCTAATGAAAAATTATAATGAAAAGGTTGGTGGTGGCAAAACATTATCAATTGATTATTTAGATACAAGTTTATCAAATATTTTTAAAGAAATTAAAAATATTAAAAATACTGATATTCAATTGAATGAAATTGATAAAGATATATTATACAGTATTAAAAATATAATTAATTCAGAAGAAGATATTGATGATATTGTTAATATAAATAAAATTAAAATAGATGGAGAAAAAAAAGAAGGAACAATAAATATTAATACAGAATGTGAAGCAAATATTAATAATATTACAAAAATAATAAAAGATAATAGTGTTAAAAAATACAAAAAATATTTAGCATTAATAAAAATTTTTGATAGTTCTAAAAATAATACTCAATCAGGTGGTGCAAGTATACCTTTTGCTAAAAAACCTTTATTAGAATCGCAAAATATAAAAGTTCCAAAACAGGTAGAAAATCCATCTAACAATTCTACAAATCAAGTTACAGATTATCAAGTTATAAATAACCCTACTTATCAAAATAGTAATACTAATAACAACCAAGAATTAATATTAATCGATACTATTTTACCAGAATTAAAAGAAATTTATGTTAATTTAATAAATATATATACATCTATAAATAAAGGTAACGAAGAATACGGTAAGGCATTAATAAATGAAATATTAAGAGAACCTGAAGAAGAATTTGCTATTAATCTTAAAAAAATAAAAGCAGATACAGAACAAGTAAAAACTGAAATAAAAAACCAAAATAAAAATGAAAATAAAACAGATAATAACGAATTTGAAAGAAGAAGAATAAAAAAAGATAATGATATTGTGTATTCGAGCGATCCCCAATTAACTGTAGAGATAAATTATAAAATTGCTAATTTAAAGAAATTAAATGAATTTCTTGAAGAAAAAAAAAAAGAGTTAATTAAAGAATTAAAAAGATTATATACAATTTTAATTAAATTGAAAAAAATACCTTATGCAACTGAATATCATGAACATATATTTGCTATTATTAATAGGTATAAACTTAATTTTGTAGATACTACAAATGTAGATAATTGTATAATTTTAAGAGAATTAAATGAATATATAACTAAGGTTGCGATATTATTTCAACGCGCAGAAGAAAATAAAGAAATAACAAATAAAACTGCATCAATTTATAATAGTAAAATTGATATGAGTAAATTAGATAAGAATACAATAGATATTAAACATAGCATTCAAAAAGAATTAACAGAAGGAAATGAACTTAAAGAGTTACGTAATTTAATAGATATATCTGATAATAACGATTTATATACTATTATAGATTTATTAAAAAATGCTTCTACAAGTGAAAATATTAATGAATCGTCTGCTACGAATACCAAAAAAAATAAGAAGGTTGAAGATGAAGAATTAATATATGAAACATTATGGGATGAATATACAAAGGGTATTAGTAATAATAGCAAAGTTGCTAATCCGGCAACACGTTATTTTACATATTTAGAAGAAGGTGAAAAATTAAAAAATAGTATCATATTAAATGATTTAGACCCTGAAATTGTTCTTAAAGTAAATATTCAAGATAAAGCAATATTTATTTTATTAATTTTTATAATAAGAACAATATCAATTGCAATAATTGAACTATTAATAGAATATAATATAATAAAAACATTACAATATTCCGTTATGATATATGCATTATTATATATATCAATGTTATTGTTATTTATAATATTTATTAATTTAGATGCTTATAAACTCCGTATTATATTTAATTACTTAAATACACATGCTAATACATCAAATGTTATAATACATTTAGTATTATTTAGTATTTTTGCATTTCTTGTTATTATAATAATTCAATCTGATAATTTTATCAATAATGCTGGTGATATATTAGATTATACCTATATATATAATTATATGTTCGATTTCAGTTATAACAAAGTATTTAAAGGAGAATTTGAAAATAATATTAGTCCAGATGAAAAAATAAAATTATTATATCGTATAGATATTGTATCAATGTTAATCTTTATATTTACTGCAGTATTAACTTTATTAATATAGTATTACTTTTATTTTGCTATTTTTGAACGATACTTCAAAATTATTGTATATTGCGCTTTATAATTTAATATTGTACCATCAATATAATCAATTATATTTTTATCGCTCAGTACAGTTATAACATTATTATTAATTTCAATAATTTTTAAAATAATATCTTCGTCATCAATAGTTTTTAATAATATATTATCATATTTGTTATTGTATTCTAAATAATACTCATTAAATAGTACAATATCTTTCATATCTATTGTTATATTATATTGATTATTATCTAATGTTCTAGATATTCTATTAATATTTATATTATCTGTTCCAAGATTTAATTTGTTATTTAAAAAATCTGTAAACGAAATTACCCAATCTTTATTAGTTAAATTTATAAAATTATTCAAATTATCCTGATCTCCGTTTATCATATCCCATAAATCCCACGAACCATTATTTGTATTTGCATTACATAATATAAATTGAAATTTTTGAGTTTTTTTGCCATCATCTATTATCATATTAATATATGGTGTAATATTTTTAATATATTTAGGCATTAATAATTTTTTGGGCTCGATAACATTTTTATTTAAATCAATATTAATAGAAAGAGTTAAATCATTTCTATTATCATAGATAGTCCAATCTCTATTATAACTATTAATAATTAAATTTTTATAACTTATGTTTTTTTTATTATTTATTATACTTTCCATTTTTTCAATAATATACGCGACTAATTCTATATTATCATTTGTATTAGATGATACAGGGTTATTTATAAGAGCATAAGTAGAATTTTTATTAAATTTATTTTCAATATTATTTGCAACATTTGGTATATCTGGTTCTTTTATAGAATCAAGATTTACTATTGTATTTAATGTTTTTCGTTTTTCTTCTAATTCTATTACTTTTGATAATAAGTCTTCAGTATCATATTTATTATTTATAAGTTCTCTTTCTACATGTTCTGGTTGATATATTATTTCTTCTTTTTTATTTATAATATTTTTTTCTACATAATCTTTTATTTTTGTTAATGCAATAGTGTTGAGTTCTATAAGTTTAACAACATTTTTTATTAATATAGCATCATTGCATATTGATAATATAATATTTTCAATAATTATTAATAATTCTTTATTATCAATATTAATGTTGTATTTATCACTAATCATCTTTTCTGAAGCAATAATTATAGTTTTCTTGTTTTTTTCCTGTTTAAAATCATCTATAACCCCCATTTGGGATATTTTAGTCTTATTAGTTGCAAAGAAAATAGAACTATCTAACTAATTGCACTTATATTTTATTTTGTATATTTTTTGATTTTAAATATTTTTTAAAGTTAGGTCTATATAAATATTTTCTACTTTCTTCCATAGTTTCGTCTTTAATATTTTCTGCTTTTATTATATACTGTATAAAATCGGAATATTGATATGGGGATTTAAAATTTAACTCCTTATATTTTAAAAGGGCATTTAACCATCTTATTTGAAATGCCATTGAAAACATACCACATTCTGTATTTTTTCTTTGATGTCTAACATTATTATTATGAATATTAAATACTTTATCTGGATATTTTATTTTTAATTGCGCTTTAATATTTTTTAAAAATTTTAAAATATATTTAGGAATAGCAGATGAATTGCTATCATAATAATAGGAACCATAACATTTTATTTTAGGATCTATTATAATAAATGTGGATGTCCAGTGAGAACCCGGTTCGTTATGTTTATCCAAATTTGTTATCAATCCTATATATTTTATTTTTTTATTAATATATTTATTTATATCAATAGAACATATTTGACTATATAAGCATCTGCCAAATTTATCCTCTTCAGAAAAATCTATAGGAAATACACCTAAAAAACAGAATTTATATTTACTATCATTGTTATATTGTATCATTACATCTTCAATATCATAATTTGATAACCATTCTATAGGGTTTGCATACCATTCTTCGGGCATTTCAGGTCTTAACTCCTCTTTTTCAATGTTCATTATTATTTCTTTTGTTCGTTTATCTTTTGATATTTCCTTTATTGCTCCGGGCCAACACCAGTATTCTTTATCATTGCAAATAGGTTTAATTTTATCATTTAAAAGTTCAGACAATTTAGACATAGAATATGTTTTTTTATATACTATTTTATCTTCTTTATTGTCGTTCCAAGCATTTATTAATTTTATTAGCGATTGCTTACTAAATAAATTTGGATTTTTAATATTTTTTGGACTGGAATATTTAATACTCATTATTTCAATATCGTCTATATTATTATAATAAAAATATTATTACATCAAATATATATTAATATTTAGGGTCATAATGTAAAATATGTATAAAAATAAAAATTGATATATATATAAAAGTAATATTATTTATAATTATGGGTATAAATGAAGATTTGCGCTCTTTTATAAATAAATACCGCGTTGAGAAGGGAAAACCTTTTACCAATACAAGTATTGGATCTCCAAAGGTCAGTCTTAATATAGCGAGTGAAAATTATGATGAATTTATTAATTTATATAGTTTAGCGCTCACTAATGGTATTCAATTATATTTTACAGAAAAACCATTAGATCCTAGTCCTTTGCGTGTTGATATAGATTTTCGTTTTGCTATCCCCGATGATAAATCGGGAATTTACAGTTCTCAAACTTCAAATTCTTCATTAAATAATAATAAAAGATATGAGAGATTATATAATGAAGGTCATATATTTAAAATTTTAGATGGATATTACAACATTATTTCTAAATATCTTAATATAAGTGATGAAAACACTATTGCGTATGTAATGGAAAAACCAAATCCTGTAGAATTTCGTAATAAATTAAAAGACGGTATACATATTGTATTCCCACAAATAATTATTTCTAATAACGTACAGCATTTTATACGAAGAAAAATAATTGATATTGCAGATACTATTTTTAAGGATTTGCCAATATGCAATGATTACGAATCAATCATAGATAAAGCAATTATTGATGTTAACTGTTGGCAAATGTATGGTAGTAAAAAACCAGATTGTGATACATATCGCGTTTCTTCTATATATAAATTTAAAAATAACGAGACTATTAAAAGTGATTATACATTAAATGCAACCGATGAACTCAATTTTATAAAATTGTTTTCTATGAGAAATAAATATAACATTGATATTAATTTTATAAAAGAAGAGTTTATCACCGAAATCAATCAATATAGTAAACATATTCTACCTGCACTTGACCATAAATTAAAATCAAAAGTACAAAATAATATTTTGGGAAAAGCATTGAATAATGATAAAAGATATGTATCTGAAGATGAATTCACCTTTATTAAAAAATTAGTTAATGAATGTTTATCCTCAAGTCGCGCAGATAATTATACAGATTGGATTAATTTAGGTTGGGTGTTAAGAAATATTGACTATAGGCTTCTAGATACATGGGTAGAGTTCTCAAAAATAAGTAGTGTATATATTGAAGGTGAATGCCAACAACTATGGGACAAAATGAGAAAAGATAATATGGGTATTGGAACATTGAGGTGGTGGGCAAAACAAGATAATTTATCAAAATACAATGATATTGTTAATAAATCTATTATAAATTTGATTGATAAGGCATTAGGTAGCGATGGTTCCCATTATGACATTGCGTGTGTAGTTCACGCTATATTTAAGGATGAATTTAAAGCAATTTCGAAAGATAATTGGTATAAATATGATAGAGAAAAACATAAATGGGTTAGAGCTAGAGAAGGTCTAGAATTGCGAAAGATTTTAAGTGTAGATATTTGTACAAAGTTTCTTGAAAGAAGTCAATACTACGCGGAACATTGTGAAGATCCAATTATGAAAAATATTAATGAAGAAAAAAGCAAGAAATGTATTAATATTTCAAAGCAATTGAAAAATGCTAGTTTTAAAGATTCTATTATGAAAGAATGTAGAACATTATTTGTTGATGATAAATTCGAAGAATTGTTGGATAGTAGGTCGCATTTAATTGGATTTGAGAATGGAGTATATGATTTAAAATTACATATATTTCGCGATGGAATGCCAGATGATTATATATTACTTTCTACTAAAAATAATTATATAAAATATAATAACGAAATACCTGAAATTGCAGATATCAATGAGTTTTTTGGAAAAATTTTTACTAATAAAAACCTTAGAAATTATGTTATGGATACTCTTTCTTGTATATTAGATGGTAGCATTTCACAAGAACGTTTTTATATATTTACAGGTCAAGGAAGTAATGGAAAATCTAAGTTGTTGGATTTAATTCAAAAAGCAATAGGAGATTATTACTGTATTTTACCAATTGCTCTTTTAACTCAAAAAAGAGCAGCTAGTAATGCTGCTCAAAGTGAATTAGAAAGAACTAAAGGAAGACGTTTTGCAGTTATGCAAGAACCCAGTGAAAATGAAAGATTAAATATTGGTCTTATGAAAGAACTTTCTGGACAAGATAGAATTTTAGTTAGAACTTTATTTAAAGAACCTTATGAATTTAAACCGCAGTTTAAAATGATTTTGACGTGTAATGAACTTCCAGAAGTTCCTAGTGATGACGGAGGTACTTGGAGACGTATTAAGGTATGTAATTTTTCGAGCAGATTTTGCGAAAATCCAGATACTAATAAAAATGAATTTCATATGGATTTTGAACTAACTGATAAATTTGAAAAATGGAAAGAGGTTTTTATTAGTATGATGATAGAAAGACATAAACATATAAATTCTTCTTCAATTCACGAACCTTCAGAAGTAAGAATTGCTACAGAAAGTTATAAACAGAATAATGATGTTATTGGACAGTTTATTAATGAAAAGATTATTATTGATGTTGAGATTAGAGAACCTCGCGTTACTATAACTAAACTCTATAATGATTTTCGTATATGGTGTGCATCTAATGTTATTAAGAGTAAAAAATGTCCAGATAGAAATCAATTGAAGGCATATTTTGAGAAATTACTTGGAGTACCTTATGATAATAAGGGGTGGCGTGGAATTTCTTATAAATTAGAAGATAATGAGGATGATAATTAAAAATTGATTATATAAGATTTATAATTTTCTTATTACTATTATAAAATGGAGTTCTGTGAGTTATGCGACAATATGTTATATGTTAAATCAAATGAGGAAAAAAAACTAGTTAAATATTGTAAGCATTGCGAATTTGAAAAAGTAGAAACTATTAATAGTGCTATTAAAATATCAAAAACTATTTATAGTGAAGATGACCTTTTATATAATCAACATGTAAATAAATATCTGCGTTACGATCCTACACTAAGAAGAATTAAAGACCCTTTAATTAATTGTCCTAATGAAAAATGCGATTCTCCTGAAAATAAAAAACAAGTAATATATATTAAATACGATAGTAAAAATATGAAATATCTATATGTTTGTGAGCATTGTGGCGAAACCTGGAAACAAATATCTTAATTAGATATTTGTAATTGTGAATTATAGAGATATCTTTCTATGATATTATTAATATTATCAATATTAAAATTAATATTTTTTTGCATAGGACATTTCAATAACATTTCATTATCATTTATCATATATTTAAATGTAGCTTTTTTTTCTTCTAATTGTTTATACATATATTGAAAGAAACAATCTTTATGCATATACGAACCTATAATATTATCTATATTATCTATATTATTTGCATTATTTAGTTCATTATCTGGAATTACAATTTTACATTCTTTTTTCTTTAAAATTTTAAAACATAGGCAACAATTTTTGCATATATTATTATAATTATTAGGATGTACTAAAACAATAGGTAAATTTCGTATTTCCCATTTGTATTTATGTTTCGCCAAATTTTCAATACTTTTACATGCCTGTTCATTATATTTAATAGCAAATAGCGTATTTATATTTGTTATTCTTGGAAATATCATACAATAATCTGTTTTAAAATTTACAATATCTTTTATTATTTTACTTTCAATCTCTTTCTTTTCTAGAATTCCTAAATTATCCAGTTCTGTTCCTGTATTATTTAATAAACTAATATTATATTTTGTCATAAAAAATCCATTGCATAATAAATCTAATCTTCCAATAGGAACTACATTATCTGATATAATAACATCAATTATTATATTAATATTAATACCTTCAGTAATATAAGGGATTTTAGCTATAAGAATGTCATAACAGTATCTATATATACTGTTACAATGATTATCTGTATATGTATAGAAATTATCATAATTATTAATTAATATAACATTTGTTATTATTATATTTGTTTCTCCAAATTCGGTTACTAGAGTTTTTGTTATATCAGCAATCATTTTATCCGATTGATGTTTATTATTCATACAAATATCGATTTCATCTGGCACTAGTGTTCTCGCAATAGTTTCTTTATCTATATTTGTATTCCATATATTAAGAAAGTTATTGTTATTTTTTTTTTTAAAAATATCTGTATAATATTCTGAAATTATATGGTCTCTTACAAATCCTCCAAAAATAATTCCATTCCAATTAAAAACAATATTTTTAATACTATTTAAAATATTCTTTTTAATATAATTAATATTAAAATTAATATTTGTATTAGATACCATATATCACGTATATTATATTATATAAATATAAATATCAATATCAATTTTTTATAATAGTATATAAATATTAAATAGTTAATAATATCAAGAATTAAAATGTATATGAGAAAATTACTTAGTGTATTCTTATTTACAAATGCATTGTTTGTAAATTCATATTTAACTTCTAATATAATTCCTACTAGACTGCGTAAATCATCTTTACAAATGACAAACGAAAAAAATTTCAAATCACAATTGTGCGATAGAAGAAATATAATGTTTTTTTATTTAGGTACTAATCTGCTAGGATTAAATTCCATATTTTTATATGATAATATCTTACCAAATATTGAAAAAAAACAAGCAAATATATTTTATAATTCTGTTCCTTCTGTATGCTATATTAGTACAGAATATACAAGTATGGCAGATAAATATAATTTAAATAAGGATGATTTGCCAAAAGGTGTAGGAACAGGTTTTATATGGGATAAAAAAGGGCATATTATAACAAATTTTCATGTAATAAATAAAGTAGATAACGCAATAATAACTATTACGGATAAAAATAATATTAAGAAAAATTATAAAGCAAAACTAACAGGAATAGACCCAGACCTTGATATTGCAGTACTTAAAATAGATATAGATAAAGATGATAATTTACAAGTTATTAATTACAATAAAAATATTAAAACAACTATTGGTGAATATGCATTCGCTATAGGAAATCCTTTTGGACAAGACCATACATTTACATCAGGTATTATTTCTGCAAATAATAGAGAAATAACTGCACCGACTGGGCGTAAAATATACGATGTTATTCAAACTGATGCTGCAATAAATCCAGGAAACAGTGGCGGTCCATTGTTAAATAGCAATGGTGAATTAATTGGAATTAATACAGCATCTTTAGGGAATGGCGTTTCTTCGGGAATAGGATTTACTATTCCTATAAATAATGCAGTAAAATCTATTACAGATATAATTGAAACAGGATTTGTAAAAAGAGCTATTTTGGGTATTTCATATATGGAAAGAAATCCTTCTATTTTAGAATCTGAAAAAAGCGGTATTCCAATAATTGATAAAGGATTATTGATTCTGGAAGTTCCTGAAAAATCACCAGCGTATGATGCAGGATTAAGAGGTGTAGTAAGAGACAAAACGCAAAAAATAGCTAATATAGGAGATATTATACTGTCTATTGATAATAATGAAATTTTGGGTCCAAATGATTTAAATTTAATTTTGAAAAAATATAAACCAGGTGATAAAGTAATTATCGAATATTTAAGAGATAATTCTAAGAAAAAAACAGAATTGGTATTAGGTAGTTATAAAGGAACTACTTTTACACAATTAGAAAATGAAAGAGGAAAGGATTTTGTAGATAATGTAAATAATGTAAATATACCATTAAATAATATAGAACCTACACTACAACCTAAATTATAATCTAAATTGTAAATTTATTGTTACTCGATATTTTTATGAAGTAGATAACAACCATCTAGCATATATCTATCAGTTTTTTTTACGAATATCCATCTATAAAAGATATAACATGGATCTCCTGAAATCTCAGGATAATACATTTCGTCAAATTGAATACTATTATAAATCATTGTTTTATAAGATGCTTCGATTTTTACATCTACTTCATAATATGTTTCGTTAATTTCTGTATCATAGATTTTATTATAATTTGTAATATAGTATCCGTCAAACTTTCCTAAGAGGATTCCATATTTTCCATCTGCGAATAATTCTTTTAATCTAAAAACATCCTTAGATTTTATTACATTTGATTCTGAACAATATGACTGCAAGTTTTTAAGAGCAATTTCAGGATTATTTTTGCCATTTTTTTTAAAATTAATAAGTATATCATCCAAAGTATTTTTAATTCCTTCTTTTTCGCTGATATTTTTAGCCTCTTTTTTTGTCGCTAAATTATCTTCATTAATCGGTTTTTTAATTTCCTTAATAGTCTCTCCTAATGTAGGAAGATTTAAGGTATCTTTTTGCGCGTCAATAATTTCTATAATTCTATACGCCTCTTCTCTCAAATCGTCTATTGATTTAGAATTATCATCTGCATTAGAGAATTTAGGATATTTATTAAAAATATATGGTAATGTAATAAAACGTGCTATTTTTAGGACATCTCTTCTTTCTAAATTTACATTTGAATTAGTATTTCTTAATTTTAATATATTTATGTTACCAATAGTAGAAAAGGCATCATATCCATTGATAAGTAGAAGAATTAGGAAAACACTTTTATACATTTTATATATAATATGCTTTAATATTTATATATATTATATATATTATATAATATCCTTAGACATTAATACATTAATATCATAATCTTCATAAGTGTCTTCTTTTAGGAATTTTAACATTTTAGAATAAATTTCTCCAGATACTTCTTTTCCAGATGGAAATATAGTACCTTTTATAGTAGTATTAAGCATTTTATCAATTGATAATACGGATGTGTCATTATATCCTTCGCCGAAAAAGCATTCTTTTACACTTTTTCCCATTTCTTTGCATGTTTTTAATGATTTAAACATATCTACTGGTTGTGCAGTATCTTTATAATAAACTTCAAACGTCTTTCTAGCACCATTGTCTGTTTCTGCAGCAGACACTAAAACATCCGCTAAATCAATTCGAGATATAATACCACTTTTAGAAACACATTGATTAAATTCAACCTCCTTATATCCTCTTTTTTCACCCGGAGATAACATACCAGGTCTTACAATTGTATAACTTAAATTATTTGGAACATTTTTATATAAAATACGAACTCTTTCTTCACCTGTTTGTTTTTTGTAACAAGCATCACATGAGGAAAATCCTCTATCAATTGTTTCTCCATAATTTTCCTTTCCAATTTGACATTTTGCACATATTGACGATACGATAATTAATCTTTTTACATTTGATTTAATTGCTTCTTTTGCAACATTTACTAATCCAATATCTTCTACATCGCTACTTGGTTCTGCTATAGTACCTTGTGTAATATTTTCATTATTCATCTTATCGTATGCTTCTGTCCCTGGAGTGCCAGTGATTTTTACACGAGGTCTAGAAGCAGCACAGAAAATTACAGCGTCGCATCCGTTAAGAATACCATCAAATGTGCTAGGTTTTAATATATCTACACCAGTTACTTTTTTAATTTTATTTTTATCTTTAATATTATCAATTACTAATGTGTTTATTTTTGCATTATCTCTATCAACAATTTCTACATTTCTTCGAGTGATCGCTAGAACATTTATATTTTTATTTAATAATGTTCTTACAGTATCGCCACCTGTATACCCAGATGCTCCAAATACTGCTACTTTATTAATTTTATCATAATTTTTATCTAATATATCTTTATAAGCAAAGACATATTTTGGATGAATAATTACTGGTGCTATTGTTGATGGTATTAATTCTAATATATTTCTTCTACTAATATCTCCTGAAAACCGCATATTTAAATTTTTATATAGAGGACATGTATTATAATATACAAACGAGTTAACTAGTAGAATATTAGTTAATGTCGAAACAAATAAAAGAATTTTTGAAATCATTTCTTAATATATTATATTAATATATATTTATATATATTAAATGACAGATATTATAACTGTAGATAAATTTTTATCTGTTTGGATAGTTTTATATTCTATAGGATATATATTAAAAATATTCCCATTTAATCCCTTATTATTATTAGCGATATCAATATTATTTTTTATTTTCGCTCTTATCATAATTATTTATAATCATAATAAAAATAGTAATTTATTATATTTTTTCTTAATTAATTTTATATTTAAAATACCTATATTTGCTATTGTGTATTATAGAAATGAACCTATTATAGAATATGATTTTATATTTACATTTTATGTAATAGTAGTTTATATAATATATATCGAGATTATGAATGATAATATTTATTGTATATACAGAGATATGATATCTTTCATAATTAATAAAAATAAAGGTAGGTTTCCTCAAATCTTTTATAATTTAAAAAATTATAAATATATATAATAACTTACATATATTATACTTTTAGCATTTTAGTATATATAACATTGTATAAATCTGTTGGAAAGTTATCAGGAATAATATTATTGAGGGCTCTTATTTTTTCAACAGTCATTTCACATTTCAATAGCAATTCTTCTGCGCTTAAGAACTTATCTTCTAATAATTTGTAAAATAACTTGCTGTTAATTAATGTAATATTATCAATATCAATTAAGATTTTTTCAATATAATCATCATTTGATAGTATATTTGAAATGATTGAAATATCTATCTCTTGTTCTTCGTAGTAATTTGTAATATACAAATTTTTCCAAACCTTTTTAATATAAATTACGGGATTACACTCCTCATAATACGATAAGTAACTATTCTTTGTTAAGAAGAAACTTGCAATGTAACATAACCATAAGTTTGGGATTGTTTTTAATTTATCTTCAGTAATTACAAGTTCCAATACTTGTTCCTCTCCTATATCAAAGTCAATATAGATATTTATAATGTCGCCATATTTTATAAATGTTACAATTGCGGTATTCCGATTACTGTGATAGTAGTAGTGAGATATTTGCATTTTCGATGGAGCTCGGTTTTGAGTTCAAAAAATTAAAAAGTAAAATTATCAATTTTTATACTAAAACCGAAAAATGAGTACATAATTAAAAAATTTTATTAAAATTATAAAATCTTCTAAAATTTAAGAAATAAATAAATTATGTACTCATTTTTATGTATAAGGATATTTAACCTACTTCCTATAAATTATAAAAAATATATAACACAATATTTGTAGTAAAAACCTTATAAATCGTATTGCAGATATCCGTATTCGTACATATGTTTAATAATAGCGTGCAAATTAATAACATCATACTTTGAATTATGAGCATTCTCGATTTCCTTACCAAAACAATACATATACAACTCCTTCATAGAAGGATACTTATTTTTTCCAAACTTATTGAGAATTTTAACAATATCTTTAGTATGTTTCATTGTGCAAACCAATGTTTTTTTTTCAATTTCTTCAAGAATATGATTCAAACCTCTTCTATGAAGTTCTGATTTAATTACTGAAATATCAAATGCAATATTGTGTGCGAAAATATATTCTACCTTTTGAAGACTTTTGTAAAATTCTTCACACGCAAGATTAAATTCAATCCCTTCAGTATCAGAAATTTCGTCAGTAATAGAATGAAACACACTATTTGTGATATTAAAGTTTTCGCGTTTGATTACATAATCTTCTAAATACAAGTTATTGTATTCGTAGTCTGTAACAATATAAGACAATTGTACAATTCTAGCAGTATTATATTTACTCATTTCCCAATAATCGGGATAATTTCCCCACTTCATATTATTCATATCAGGAAGTCCATTTGTTTCAGTGTCGATAAAAAGAGCCATTTATTGCTTTTTTGTAGTAATTATAATAAATAAAGCAAGTATCAATTTTTATATTTTTGTTAAAATATTAGAATGAAAGTATCTTACGAGTGTTTCCCATCTGTAATTTTTCAAGATATTTTCTCTTCCATTCTTTCCGTGTTTAATTCTTAGAGCGGGATTGTTAAAATATTTCCAAAATGCTAATGCAAAATCATGAGGATCTGTTATTTCAGCTTTTCCACCAATACCATTTGATTTATTATCTAAATATTGATATATAGTAGATTTAATTGGTATTGAATTATTTTCATTTAAATATTCACGTATTCCTCCTACATAAGAAGATACTTGAGGAATTCCTAAACCTAATCCTTCAAATACTGTTAATTCGTATCCACCACCATTACAATTATTACATCCTACATCACAGCAATTATATAAAATATTTATCTCTTTATCAGATAATTGTTGAGGCATAGAAACTTCAACAATTGTTTCTTTTACATAACTTAATGGTACATTACGAAATTTAACCTCATTCTCTATTACATCCCATAAATTCCAATAAGCATCTATGTTTGTTCCTATAATTAATTTGATGGGTTTAGTATTATCATTATTTTTTTTAATAGTATTTTTAACATTTACATTATAATGCATTTCAACAAATTCAACCCAAGCAATTATTGTATGGTCCCAGCATTTTCTTGGTTGATTTCTATTTAAATTTAGAACTATGAAATCATTTATATCATATTTAAAATAGGTTCTAGCGATATCTTTTGGTATAGGATAATACATGTTTGTATCAAACCCGTGTGGAAATACATATATGGGCAAACTTTCTTTTATGCCTAGTTTTCTCGCAATATCTTTCCAATATGGCGTAAATGCTATAATGCCATCGAAAAATGCGTTTAACAAATCTATATAATTCTTTTTTTGATAAGGATATACTTGATCCATATAAGAGTAGAGTTTGAATTTACTTTTTTCGTCACCACACTCCTTAATAATAGTACATGTTAAAGATGATGTAATCATATTATCATTAAAAATAATAATTATATCTTGTGGATTTTTTTTAATGAAATCGCCAATCTCTAATTCTCCAAAACCATTTCTTTTTGGATTTTCTGCTGCTAAAACATCGTGTAATTTTACCGAAGAAGGAATATCATCTCTTAATCCTTTGTCGTTTGTATTGTTAACATTTTGGAAACCATATATTGTTAGAGAAATATCATCATACAATCCTAAATACTTAGATATATAATATACTACTTTAGAATATCCGTTACTAGTACCGATAGGATATGTACCGCATATCATAACTCTTTTTTTACCATCAGGTGATTTTTTCCACCATCCTGTATTTTCATTTACATCTTCTTTCTTACTATCTTTTTCGGTATCTGTACTTTTTTTTAAACTTTCTTCACCTACTATCTGTGTTGATTTTACTAGGTCATATATATTTATTGGCATTTATTAATATTTAAATTTAATAATTAAATCTTATATAATATGTTCAATTAAATATATAATTAACATTTTGAACAATATCTTAATTTTTTAGAATAGGATATGGAATATTTTGTACAACCTGCATACCTGTCGGCAAAGGAATTGTTCCATGAATATTTGTCATACCAGGTATAGTATTAACACCTCCCTGCATATTTTGCATCATTGATGTATTATTTGCCATATTCTGCATATATAACATTTGATATTTAATGTAAGGTTCTAATGTATTTGCAGTTTTTGTACTACCAATCTGTATCGCTAGTTCCGCTATATAATCGCATAATAATATTATTAAAATACCTATAAAAACAAATATAAAAATATTTATCAACATATTAAAAATATTTTGTGTTTTTTTATTCTCATTTATACTTTCAATTAATTTAGCATCGTGTATAGTTGTAGGTATTTTAAGTTCTTCCTTTTGATTTATTTCTGTATTTTGAGATTTTAATGTATTTTCTTCGACTGTTTTCTTAACTGTAAAACCACCAGGTCCTGTTAACTCAGGTTGTTTAACTGGGTCTAATGTCGCAACATCATTGTTATTCATCTTATCTTCTATACTTTTTAGATAATCTAGAGCCTCTCTTGCTTTAATCTTTTCTTCTTCACTTAAATTATATTCATTATTATTTAATAAATTAATACCATTTTTACTATTAACATTATTGTTTGAATATCCATTAGTATTATTATTTGTATATGACTTCTTATTATAATTAGGCATATAGTCATTTATTTTAATATCTGAATTTGATTTATAGTTTACTTCGTCTTTTAAATTATTAATATCAAAATATTGCTCCATATCTTCATCATAAAAAGGGCGAATATTATCGCTGCTATTGTTTATAGATAATTCTACATTATTTGAGTAATTATTATATTTTTCAACATTGTTATTTCTTACATTTTCTTCTGTATATGTTTTAATTGCTTCATCTCTTTCTTTTTTGCAATTTCCAGACACGGGTATTGTATACATTGGCGCCTGAAGAGGGGCACATGTTCCTCCGTTAGTGCCACTATTTTTATTTATTTGATTATTATTGAAATTTCCTATATTATTAGAGTCGTTAGCATTCCCTATTTTAACGGAACTGTTAGTACCTTCTGTATTATTTGAATTATTATTACTATAATCTATACTTTCTTTATTTGAAGCAAAAGAACTATTTTCAATACTATATAATTGTTGATTATTATTAGATTGAGAGCAAGTTCTTTTTTTCACCGTAGGTTGTTTAAAAGTACTTATATTATATGCTTCTTGAAGTGTTGAATATTGCATTTTAATAATTAATATTTATATTCTCTATTATACAAAAAGGAAAGAAAAACAAAATATTTTATATAATATAATTGTAAAGAAGGATTATGAAAGAAAAAGAATATAGTATTGATGTTAAGAAAAACGAAAATATTGGCGATATTATACACGAAGATAATATGAATTTATTAAATAATATTATTAAAGGAATAATAACTGGATTTTTAATAGCATATTTAATAATATTGGGATTACGCCCCGCGGCTTTATATCCCGATAATATTTTAGAAATTATAGAAAATCCTTGGATATTTATTATACTTATTATTATAAATTTTTATATTATACAATGGGATTTAACAATAGGTTTATTGTTATTTTTATCAATAATAGCATTACTCCTTGATATAATAATATTTACTGAAGGAAAAATATTTTTTAATAAAGATGAAGAAGAAAGATATTCAAATAAAGATAATGATAAAAAATCTGGAACATTAGAGAAATCAGTTACTTCAGTTACGTATGCGAATAATAATACATCTGAAAAAACTATATCTTCGATTATATATAAATCTTATAAAGATATAAATGATATTATTTTTGATAAAATTGAGAAATATAAGAAAATAAATAATAATAAAAACACATCTGTCAATGTTTATATATAATTGTCTTAATAAAAAATAGATTATACTATTAAATTATGGAACAAGCAAGTATTTTTGGAACCTTAGAACCCTTATCAATATTATTTTTTATCGTTGTACAAATAGGTGGAAGATATCTTAAAATAGATTTAACACCGGCACAGCAAAAATTAATAAATAACTCTATGTTTCAAAGCATAATCTTATTATCAATAATATATGTGTCTACTAAAAATTTTACAAATAGTATTATTATTGTAATGGTAATATATATATGTATATATGTTCTCTTTAATGAAAACCATAAATATAATATATTATCAAAAAAATGGTTATATGATGAAAAAATAATTGAAACAGAATATAATAATATAAAGGATATTTATATAAAAAATATAAAGAATATATAATGATAGAACTTTCAACAAATATAAATATTGATAAATCAGTTGATGATGTTTTTAAACTAATGTATGACCAAATTGATAATTCAAATAATATAAACGAAGATTTATATAAAATAATTGAATGGAAAATATCTGATTGGAAAATAAAAAATGGAAAGAAGAAGAAAGTTGAGCAATTATATATATATGTAAATGAATTACCTGCATATTTAAAAGCTTATACAGTTGAAAATGATAATTATATAAGAATAAAAAGAAAATATAAAGTTATAAATGATGGAACTAAATATAAGGAAATGAAATGCAAAGAAGAAATTACTAATTTAAAGAAGGGTTATAGTAGTTTAATTAAAACATTAAAATTAATTAATATCAAGGAATATATAAAACTTACATATATCGAAGATGAAAAAACAGAATTAGATATTAAAATAAAAATAAATATATCAATACCGAACAAAGACGATTTTGAAAATTATATTAAATTAATATTTCATAATATAACAAATAATTTAGTTAAAAAATTACTAGCGTAATTTACAAATTATTAACTAGGATCTATAGGATCTATAGGATCTATAGTGTCTATAGTTTCCTCGCGATCTCCTTCGTATTTGTAATTTTTTATTACTTCATTAATTTCAATTATATATTCATTTTTATTCTTTAAATCTTCCTTTAAAATTCTATTTTCATTACACAAATCATTATACATATTTGTTAATGCATCGTTATATTTATGAGAAACAGATAATTGCGATAGATTATCATAATATATAGAAATTATTTCATTTTTATTAAATAACTTAATGTGTTTATTGTTAATATATCTGCAAAAAGGACATTGATATTTAATAAATATTTGTTTTTTTTCAGTAAACATTAAAGATGTTCTAGATGTTAAACTGTTGCAACATTGTATACACATATATTTATTACATTTAAAACAATGCATATTTGTTGAGATTTTATGTTCGCTACATATTACACATTCTTCAGTTTCTTGTTCATATTCAAATTTATTTTCCATATTAATAATTAATAATAAAATTATATAAGGAATATACTTTATATATAGTTGGGTATGGTAACCCAAATGCTGCTATAGCTCAGTTGGTTAGAGCACTCGACTGTTAATCGAGTGGTCGCAGGTTCGATCCCTGCTAGCAGCGATTATTTTTATTAATCTTATATAATAATAAGAATGACTAAAAAAATATGTTTCGGCACCGCCAAACTAATGAAAAGTGTTAAAAGTAAACCTAAATAAGAATTTCATAGAGCGCTTACTAATATTAATAATATTATAAATAATATTCAGTATGAAAAAGATAAGAAAAAAATAGATAACTCTTATAAAAAAAATTTAATAATAAAGCACAATTAGTTTCAGATACTTATTTACTTAATAAAATATATTCTAAACCGCGAAAAATTTTTAGAATAACTGATGTATCTCCTGAAAAAGATAAAGATTCTAAAAATTTAGCAGGTTCTTCTAATAAGCAAAATGTTATAACAGTTACAAATAATAGTAAAAATAATACTTATAAACGTAGAGTATTTACAATAATTGATGTCCCTATTGGTGTGCTAAAACATGTGCACTACACCCTACATATTCTATAAAAAATAAGAAATTATTATTTATTAATTGTTTTTTTCTAATAATATATAAAAATTGATTATATATTTAAACATTAGATGAGTTATTTTAACTACTATTATTAAGAGATATGTCTATTTATCCTGAACTATCTTATAACGACCAAAAAGTTGAAATACAAGAAGTTAGAGGTATTCAATTTAGTGTATTAAGTCCTGATGAAATTATTAAAAGGTCAGTTGTGGAGATTAATAAAACAGATACTTATGCAGGAAGCGAACCTATTATCGGCGGTTTATTTGATTCGAGAATGGGTGTTCTAGAACATAATCGTATTTGTTGCACATGTGAGCAAAAGAATATATTTTGCCCAGGACATTTTGGACATATTGTTCTCGCAAAACCCGTATTTCATGCTATGTTCTTCGATATAGTAAAAAAAATATTGAATTGTGTTTGTTATAAATGTTCAAAATGTCTCATATCTCCAAATACAACTCATAAAGATTTTAAGAATGATATTGCTAAAATTCTATCTATTAAAAATAATCATAAAAGATGGGAAGCATATTATAAACTATGTAATACAACAACAAAGTTAAGAGTGTGTGGTGACGATGATGTTGTTGGTTGTGGTGCTGTAAGACCTACAAAAATTCATAAAGAAAATTCTATGAAAATAATTGCAGAATGGAAAGATAAAAAGAATGAAGAAAAAGTATCTCAGGAATTTACTGCAGAAGATATTCTAAGAATATTCAAAAGAATAAGCGAGAAAGATATGGAAATGATGGGATTTAATCCTAAATGGAATAGACCAGAATGGATGATTTGTACAATTCTTCCCGTTCCACCTCCTGCGGTTAGACCTAGTATTATTGAAGAAAACGGTCAAAGACGCGAAGATGATTTAACTCATAAATTAAGTGATATTATTAAGGCAAACAATCAGGTTCAAGATAAAATTAATAAAGGCGCTACTGAAGAAACGATAAGATACTATACTATTCTACTACAATATCACGTTTTTACCTTTATTAATAATCAAATGCCGGGTCTTGCTCCCGCACAACAAAGAAATGGTAGAAAACTTAAATCTGTTACAGATCGTATGAAAAAAAAAGAAGGGCGTATTAGAGGAAATCTAAATGGAAAACGTGTTGATCAATCGGCGCGTTCAGTAATTACACCGGATCCTTACATTAGTATTGATGAATTAGGAGTTCCTATTAAAGTTGCTATTAATATAACTTTCCCAGAAATTGTTAATAAGTATAATATTGAACATATGCGTAAGTTAATTATGAACGGTGCAGATAATTGGCCTGGTGCTAAATATATTAAAAAACCAAATACTACTATTAATTTAAAATATTCAAAGGACTTAGAAACTATTGCTAAAGAATTAAAAAATGGCGATATAGTCCACAGACATTTATCAAATGGAGATTATGTATTATTTAACAGACAACCTTCTCTACATAAAATGTCTATGATGTGCCATAAGGTTGTTATTATGCCTTATCAAACATTTCGTCTTAATGTTCTAGATACACCTCCTTATAATGCAGATTTTGATGGAGACGAAATGAATTTGCATTGTCCTCAAAGCATTCAGACAATGAATGAATTGATGGATATTGCGGCAGTTCCATATATGATTTTAGCTCCACGCGACGGCAAACCAATTATTGAAGTTGTACAAGATACTCTAGTTGGTTCTTATCGTCTAACTAAAGATTATACAGAAATTCACGATAAAACAATGGCAAATATTCAAATGGTTAATAGTTATTTTACAGGATCTCTACCAAAACCTAAAAATAAATATTGCTATAGTGGAAAAGAAGCGTATTCCCAAATATTACCACCTAGTCTTTTCATAAATAGAAAAAATAAAAAAGATGAAAAAGTTATTATTAATAATAGTGTTTTGGAGTGTGGAAATCTCGATAAAAATGTATTTCACGGAATTTCAACAGGATTAATCCCAGTTATTTATCATGATTATGGACCTTTTGAAGTTCGTAAGTTTCTTGATAACACTCAAAGATTAGTATGTAGATGGTTGTTAACTTCTGGATTTAGTGTTGGAATAAGTGATTTAGTTACTGATAAAACAACCGATGATAATCTAAAAAATAAAATTAAAGAAATGCAAACTAAAGCATATAATAAATTAGACCAAATTAGAAGAGGAACATTTATTAATAATAGCATATTTAATAATGAAGATTATATTGAGAGAGAACTAATTGGTATATTGAATGAAACAACTAGCGAAGTTGGTAAAATTGGATTTGCACAAATTGAAGAAAAAACAAATCGAATGATTAATATGGTTAAATCAGGTTCAAAAGGTAAGGAAATTAACATTTCACAAATGATTGTATGTGTAGGACAACAAAATGTAGATGGAAAAAGAATTACATATGGGTTTACTGATAGAACACTTCCTCATTTTACAAAATATGATGATGGACCTGAAGCAAGAGGATTTGTGAAAAATAGTTTCATATCAGGATTAAAACCGCACGAGGTATTCTTTCATGCTATGGGTGGGCGCGAAGGACTTATTGATACCGCGGTTAAAACTTCTGAAACGGGATATATTCAAAGAAGATTAGTAAAGGCGATGGAAGATTCTAAAATTCATTATGATAATACTGTTAGAACTGCTGATGGTACTATTATTCAGTATATTTATGGAGAAGATGGTATGGACGGTTGCAAAATTGAAGTACAAATTATAGATAGTATTTATAAAAATAATATCGAACTTGATTTAGAATATAATTTAAAAAAATCAGATAATATTGAAATTTATGTAACAGAAGAAGTACTAAAATCAATTGACAAAGATACTTATAATAGATGCAATGAACATTTTGAAAAAATAATCGAAGATAAATTGTTTCTCATTAAAAAAATATTTAACTATGAAAAGAAAAATGTAATTAATTATCCTATACCATTCCGCAGAATTATTACAACTGCTCAAAATAGATTATTGAGTATCAATATTGAAGCAGTTAAAACGGACCTATCGCCTGATTATGTATTGGATAATATAAATAAATTAGAAAAGAAACTGTTTATTAAAAATCTAAATCAAGGTATGCGATTTCTACATATCCTATTAAGACTATATTTAAACCCTAAAAAATTAATATTTCACTATCATTTTACAAAAGAAATATTTGACTATATTGTTTTACAAATTACAGAATATTTCAATCAGGCAATTGCACAACCAGGAGAAATGGTAGGAATTGTTGCTGCACAAACAATCGGTGAGTTAGGCACGCAAATGACACTAGATTCATTCCACGTATCTGGAACTGCCGCTGCTGTCAAAGCAACTTCTGGAGTACCCCGTCTTAAGGAAATTTTATCTGCTACTAAAAAAACAAAAACACCTACATTAATCATATATATGAAAAACGACATTTCTTGTGTAGTAAATCCTATTAAAAATAGCAATGGAGATTTCAATGACCCTAGAATTGATGCTACAAAAGACCACGCAATGAATATCAAGAATTCAATTGAAATTACTAAATTATCTGATATTCTAGAGTATAGCGAGATTTATTGGGATAATGGAGAATACTACGAAACAAATATCAAAGAAGACCAAGGTATAATGAATATATACAAAGAGTTTGAAGAACTAAATGGTACATCGTGTCGTGCAAGAAGTTCTTCTCCGTGGGTTCTTAGATTAGTATTTAATAAACAAAAGATGGTTTCGTATAAATTAAAAATGATAGATATTTATACTAAACTGAATGCAGCATACGACAAATATATTGATTGTATATATAGTGATGATAATGCAGAAGAATGTGTATTCCGTATAAAATTAACAGATGTAGCTCTAAAAGACGGAGATGAGATTGCTACTATTAAAGCAATTGAGCATAATATAGTAAATCAAATACTACTAAAGGGCTATAAGGGAATTAAGAAAGTTTCATTGAATAAAAAGAAATATACTCGATATAATGATGATACAAACAATTTTGATGATATTTTGGAATGGGTATTAGACACTGATGGTACAAACTTGATTGAATTATTGGCGAATCCTAATATAGATAGTACTCGTACTATTTCAAACGACATTAGAGAAATTTATGATACATTAGGTATTGAAGCTGCAAGAAATGCGCTATACAAAGAATTGGTTGCTGTTACTAATGAAGGTTCTATGAATTATAGGCATATGTCTCTTCTCATTGACACGATGACATATAAGGGACAATTAATGTCTATTGATAGACACGGTATTAATAGAGGCGATATTGGACCTCTGGCAAAATCTTCATTTGAAGAAACAACTGATATGCTAATAAATGCTAGCATTTTCGCAGAATATGATAAAGTAAATGGTGTATCTGCAAATGTTATGCTTGGACAACAACCTCCGTGTGGAACTGGAGATAGTAAGATATTAATAGATGAAGAATATATGATAGAATTATTAAATGATATCAACGATAAAAACCCGATGAATGAAGGAACCCTTGATACAATTGTAGAAATAAGCGAAGATGTTGATGATGAAAAAATTATGTATAGCGAGAATGATTTACAAGTTAAATTAAATTTTGATAAAAACAATAGTAAATGTTATAAATTGCCTATGCAAAATATTAATATTATTTAGATCCAGATAATATAGAATCATTAGAATCGTATTTTAAGTTAATTAATTTATTTTTAATTTCCTCGGGTGCATCATCTAATTCATTATATATATATGTAGAACTTTCGTGAACTTTTATTAAATAATATGATATATTATTATTTTTATTCTTTTTTCTATAGAGCATTATTAAAGGTCGTTTTAATATATTATTTTTCTTAGTACCCCCTCTATAAAATACAGATGTAAGATTTAAATCTTTATTGCCCGCCCTTTTTTCAATTTCCACACCTTTACCGTATTCTATTCTTTCATATATTATAAATATATTGATATTCAACCATTTTGATATTAATTTTAATGTTACATCACCAAAATATTTTATAGCGTTTTCTTGTTTAATATGTTGGATAATACTTCTTCTTTCGTCTATTCCGCTGTTATTAAAATATGTTTCAAAAAATATTTTCAAAGTCTTAAAATTCTTATTTGTATTATTAATAACATTCATTGATTTAACATATACGTTAAAGAAATGCGGGTCTTTAAATAATTGTTCAATTAATTTAATATTTTTTCTTTTTATATCACTATTATTTGATTTATTACACAATATACCTTCATATTCTTCATATGTATAATTTATGATGTGATTATATGTATATATATTTGTTATTAAATTTTTATCATAATTTATTAAATATTCATACAACTCTTTCATATAATTTTTATCATAATCAATCTTAATATATCTTAATTTGGACCATATCTTTTTAGTATATTTTTTCCATTTAGAATTTAATTCAAATTCAATTCCCTTAAATATTTTTGGTATATTTGTTATTGGATTATTTTTTAATTCATATTTTATATTATATACCTTATCAATTGGATTTTTAACATTATTTATATTGTTTGGATAATAATCTTTATAACTTATTATATTTTTTGGAATATTATTAGAAACAATATATTGTGAAAATATTAATTCATTATCAGTCTCTATAATATTTTCTGAAATATCATTTATATAATCATATTTAAAATTTCCCAGAGATAAAGAATACCAATTTTTAATACTCTTTATAGATGATAAATCAATCTCTTCTAATATTATTTGCAATTCTCGTTTACTATATTTATTATCTTCAGCAATATCATCCAGTATAGTATTTATAATATTTGCCCTAGGATTTTTAGATAAATTACTATAAAATTCGTCTGTATATTTAGAACTTAATAATTTACCTTTGATATATTTTCTAATTTCATACATTCTTTTGTTAGTTTCATTATTTTTACTTACATATTTGTGATATTTATTAAAGTAATCACTATTTAACTGTATGTTATCATCTAATTCATAATCAGTAAATTTAATTTTACCTCTTATATTATTTTTAGTTTCTTTAATAATTTCAAATTTTTCAATATTTATTCCAAGAAGTTTTGCATCATCTTCAAATTCTTTATGTACATCCTTTTTAATAGTTATATTATACTCTTGATCTATAATATCTTCGCTAAAAACCACATTTTTAATATTAAAGAATTCTATTAACAATTTTATAATTATTATTGATTGCTTTTTGAAACTAATAATTATATTGTTATTCAAAATTATTTTATCAATAGATAAGTCTCTATTTATTATAAGTGTTTTAAACCCATATACATTACCTACTTTATCAGAGTTTCCCGAATTACTAGAATTACTTGATATACTTAGATTTTCCTTGTTATTTACACGACGTATTATTGCCTTTATATTTTGTCTATTGTCATATATACCAATATTGTCATCATAATTTATATTTTCGGAACATTTATTTAAAATATTTTTGATATTATCGTGGTCTTCTAAATTATAGTTTTTATTATCTAATGCTGAATTAATAGATTTTGATACTAAAGGTTCATATATTGGATTATTTATATTATCTTTTTCATTATTATTATCTTTGTATATCATAATCATCTTAGGAGTTTTTCCCAAATATGGAATTAATTCTATAAGTTTTGTATAATATGGACAAATAATTTGCACTCCGTTATCAGTGCCTTTTTCTATTTCCCAAGATATAATTATTTTTTTATATATTATTGCTATTAACGAAAAAATATATTGAATATTTTTATCATATTTACTATCAGTTGATTTTAAATAATTTATAAATTTTTTATAAGCATTATATATATATAATAATCGTGATTTTTTATACAATGCTTTTTTAGAATTTTCTTCTATTTTTGGAAAACTTAAAAGGTTATTATCGAATTTGTTTAAAAATTCAATATACAATTCGTTATTTAATTCTGGGATTACAGGTTCATTATCAGCAAAATCCTTAAATACATTTCCATTCTCAAGTGATAAAAATACAATAATGTCTAGTTTTTTTTCTATATCTTTTATCAATCCATCTCTTGATTTATTTAATAAAAATGCTATGACATCTATGATATTATCGTAATTGTTAAATTTTTTATTAGAAGTAAAGTCTTTTAATCCCTTTCTCAATGTACAATTATGTTTATTTATATTATTGCGATTTACACAATTTGTAATATAGTCCTTGTAATTATCATATAGCACATTATAAATTTCTTTGCGAATATTACCATATCTATTTTTATATATTACAGGAACTTGTGTCATTATATAATTATTACTAACAGCATTAATTTCCTCTTTATTTTCTTCGCTTTTATTTATCTTATTGTCGCTATTATCACTTTCTAATTCATATATTGCATCCTTTTTAGGTTTAGTTTTTCTGCCTCTTTTTCCTTTATTTACATTATCAGTTATATTTTCAGTTATATTTTCAACTTTAGTAATAGATTTTTTCTTTAATCCCGGATCTTTATTACCACAACACGGAAGATTATATTTATTTATTATATACGCATATCGTGGATTATTTGAATTTTTCATAATTTCATTCATCATAATTGGTTCTTCATTTTCGTCGGGACACTTTAAATTTTTTTTAGCAATTTTTTCATCTAATGGTATATTACTAATAGGACACCATATACGAGGACATGTATAATAATTTAAATTATCATTATTGCTACCATGTTTAATGATATTATCTAATACTTTTTCATTTCCATATTTTTTAAGTTCTTCCATTTCACTTTCAGTTAAAACAACGGGTTGTTTAGGTCTTTGGCAACGCCTTGGTGGATTATCTCCATTCCATAACTCCTTATCTGCAATTTTCAATTTATTTATTAAATAATGGTCTTTGTTTTTTCCTCCCCCATATGAACTATCGCTTTTAGCAACTTCATCACTTTTTATACTATTATAACTACTACTATCGTTACTGTCGTTACTGTCGTTACTATCGTTACTATCGTTACTATCGTTACTGTCTTTATTTATAGAAGATTTAGAAGATTTAGAAGATTTAGAAGATTTAGAAGATTTTTTAGAAGAAGAACTACTTTTTTTGCTTATAGGCGAACTCATTTTTTTAGGACTTTCTTTTTTTACTTTAGATGCCTTTGTAACTCTAGAAGTTTCAATTATTCTAATCAACCAATATTTGAAATTATTTAATTCATAAAATGATTTAAAATTATTAGTTACTATTTCAATGCTATCGCTATTTACGGTAACATCTATCGTAGAATTATATTCCTTATTATTTTGTTTATTTAATTTATAATTTTCCATTTCATCCATATTTTTAACAATTTCATTAACATCATTGATAGATTTATTTATACCTATATTTTTTAATTCTTTTAATAATTCTTCTGTTGATATTTTTCTATAATTCTTACGATTTCTAATGTAATTATCAATATCTATATTATCTGTTCTTTTATATATATAACTTCCATTATTTTTCTTATTATTATCTTTATTTTTTTCATAATCTTGAAAAATATTAGCAAACATACCTATTTTTTTTATTAAAGATATATCAGCATAATCAACAGAATAAGTTATTCTAGAATTAATATCATTTATTTTAAAATCATCTGTGTTTATTTTAAAATAATTTTTAAGATATTCAACTATTTCATTTTTTATTTTATTTATAACTGATATGTTTTCACCTTTGTCCATATGAGGTTTAATATATATTGTAAAAATACCATCTTTAGAAATATTTAATTTTATTTTTTCATTTTTATAATATATATTTATTCCCTCTTCTTTTTTATCTAAATTAAATATTTTTGTTAATTCCTTATCTTCCATCGTATGATTCTTATAAATTTTATATACTGCATTATTATTATTAATTAATTGTATTATCTGCATTTTGTCTGTTGTTTTTAAATTATCAAACAGAACTATTAACGAATCAATTTCGTATTTATGAGAAAAAGAAATATCAAAATACTCTTCCTTTTTTTCTTTAGTTTTAATTATTTTACTATTATATAATCCTATGGTAGCATCTTCTAATTTTTTATTTAAATTAATAGTATGATTCTTTTTTACAGGGTAATAATATTTAATATCATAATTAAAATCATTATAGAAGACAATATTAATTTTATCAATATTTAATATATCTTCATTATATAAATATTCAATAGGTTCTTTTAATTGTTGAGAATCCCTATTATGAGATTTAAATGGGTTTTCGTGATATCCTTTCCATAAAATTTTTTTTATATTAAATAATAGAGATTTTTCTACATTATTTATTGATGACCAAAAATAGTAAGGATATAAAATATCTCCAGAATTTTTATTTTCATAATTAAATATATGGTATGCTATTTTGTCAAGAGTTTCTTTAATGTTAATATCTCTAAAAATATAATCTTTTAATACTATCGCATTTTTATAATTATTATTTGGATTATTATCAAATACATATTCGATATAATTATTTTCTGCAACCCATCTTTTAACAAAAATAGGTTTGAGCAATTCCATTTATATATCTAATCTATAAAGAAGAAAAACATATTATTTTATAATTTAATAATATAGAACATATAGTAAATGACATTATTAATTAATGAATTAATATCATTATTAGAGAAAGATAATAAAAGTAATAATGATAATTCTAAAATAATTACTGCAAATAATCCAGAAAAAATATATAATAATTTAATATCTTTATTAAGCAAAAATATAGAAGATTTCATAACAGCAACAGAAAGTAAAGAAGATATATTATTAAGAGGATTAAACGATTTGAAGGCAAGAAGAGAAGAACAAGATACAATTGCTTCAAAAGTTCAATATAATAATAATAACTATAATAGAATTATAGAGGAAGAACCAGATAAAGCAGATAAAGCAGATAAAGCAGATAAGGAAGCTAAAGTAGAAGAACCCGCTAAAGAAGAAGAAAAACCTATTAAACAAGTAGAAATTCCAAAAGAAGAATCTAAGAAAACGGAAGAAGAACCAATTATCAAAGATGGTTTAATGGATAAATTTAAATGGGTTTTGGTAGGTTTTGGAATATTAATATTTTTAATTATTATTATAGTTGGCGTATATTACTATTATTTTTCATATAATACAGAATCGAATACTACACATGTTCCTACCGAACCTATACCTTATGTAGTTCCACGTGTTACTCAAGAATATAATATACCTCCTGTAGAAAAAGTATTGTTAAAACCTAATAATATAACTCATGAACAACCTTCGTCATTTATGTCTATGTTTACTCCCAATGCAAATGTTAATGAATCAACTCCTTATACAAAAGTTAAGAGTGCAGTACCCACACCCCTAGTTCAAGAACCGCCAAAACAATCTTCATCGTTTATGTCTATATTTGCACCTGTCGCAGCAACTGTACCTGCTGCTATAACTGCTCCTACAATTCAAAATATAATGTCTGAACCTTTAATTAATGAACCACCAAAACAATCTTCTTCTTTTATGTCAGTATTTACTCCAAATACTGAAATAGCAGCATCTTCAAATAAACCTCAAGATAATACTGATTATCCTTTACAAAAAACATTAGAATCAAAAGAATCTATATCTACTAAATCTACTCAAGGGCAATTATCAGAATCAAAGGAAAAAGATATAGAACAATTGAAAAAAACAGAAGAACCTGATGGGCAACAGTCAATATTTTCTTTTTTTTCAACACAAAAAAAAGATGATAAAATAATAGATAGTAATGAAAACATTAAAGACGAAGTATATGACCCAAATAAAATAGTCCTTCAAAGAACTAATTCAACATTATCAAATAATTCCTCAAAATCATCTGATACTAATTCCTCAAAATCATCTGATACTAATTCAACAAAATCATCTGATACTAATTCAACAAAATCATCTGATACTAATTCAACAAAATCTTCTAAATCATCTAAGAGTGCTAATTCTATTAAATCATATAATCCAGAAAATTCATTAAATAAAAACGAGACTATAGAGACCCTTGAAAATAAAATACAAACTCCTATTATTAAGGGAGGTAGAAGAAAAAAGAAAAAATAATTATTATGAAGGTATCGTTTTATAAATATAGGGTATAGTATCTCTCATTAAATATACAATATAAAAACCTATTAATATACCTATAAATATTAGCATCAATATCATAAAAGAATTTGAAATAAAATAATATAATAAATATAATATAAAAATTGCTATTATAGAATAATAAATATTAAAGTTGTCTAATAAAGATATTAATGGATAATAACTATTAATATTTTCTATTAACGGGAAAAAAATATTCATTATGCTCTATAATCTAATTAATATTTTAAAATATTATTTAAATATTTGTGTTGTAATATGGTACGTTATTTAAATAACAAGTTGTTTAAGATGTCCTACTCGAATATCAGTGTTAATCATTATTTGATATCCTGCTTTAATTATATTTTTAGAAAAAGCAACATCTTCACTGCATATATCTTTTAGTGTTTTTCCATCATCTGCAATTATTACAGATAATTCAGCGTCAAAATATGGATATTGCATTTTATCAAAAACCTCTTTTTTAACTGCCATAAATCCCATACCACTATAATAAACTGGATAATATTTAAATCCTGTCTCTTTTTTCCACGAATCTATTTCTTCAGGAGTAATAAATTTAAATGTACCATTTTCTTTGAAATAATTTGTATCCCAATCTTTAACAAATGCATAATTTTTTAAGTCTGACATTCTATACATTCCAGCAACTACAGGATGGTGTTCAGTAGATTCAATTAATTCAATTACTTGTTCTGGAGTGAATATTATATCACTGTCAATTGTGATCCATACATCATAATCTTGGTTATTAAAAGGTTTTTGGGTATCTCCTCTTCGTGTATCAAGACCTAGCGTTTTCATTCTAACAAATGAAACAAATGAACCTGTCGCAGGAGCAATTATTATGTCATATTTTTGCATTTCAAGAACTTTGCTAATTGTTGATGTCCAAGAAATTAAAAATTGAGAACTGAAATTATCACCTGGTAGTGCAAATACAATTTTTTTTAATACAGGTTTAACATTATCTTCTACTACAGTTACTTTATTAGTTTCTTCTACTACAGTTACTTTATTAGCTTCTTCCATTATGTTTTATATATAAAAATATTTCTTATATCATTTTATACGAATTTACGTGCGGAATGTAAAATGTATATAAAATATATTTGCATATTATATATAATATATATATATATATTAAATGTGTGATGACAATAATTATGACAATATAATATATAATACTGAATTAGATTATGATTCTCCTAGAATTTCGCAACCGGTTAAAATTAAAAGAGATTTAAAACCTCATCAATTGGCGTGCGTATTTAAAGCAACTATGATGGAAAATATTAGAAAAATAAAATATTCGAGTGGTGAAGAAATAGAATCTAATATAGGTATTTTAGGAGATATTGTAGGTTATGGAAAAACATTAACAGCATTATCTATTATCGCCCATAATAAATTAGATAATATTTTTATTAATAATCAAAAAGTTATAAGTCAACATAGTAACAAGAAATATAATTATTTTAAATTAACTTCAAGTAATAAAAATGTTCCTAATCAAATCAATATGATAAGTTCAACATTAATTATTGTTCCAAGAGGTCCTGTTTATGTTCAATGGGAAAGGACATTACGAGAACAAACTGATCTAAAATATTTAGCGATAGATAATTTAAATTTTATTAATAAAAATATGCCTAAATTTAATGGCAATGAAGAAGAAATTATAAATTTTTTTAATAATTATGATGTTGTTCTTATTAAAAATACAACACTAACAACTCTATATAAATATTATGATCCGTACTATAATCTTTTATACAAAGAATTAAAACATTCCTCATATATCTATAATTGGAAACGTGTTATTATAGATGAGTGCCATGATATTATAAATAAAATAGACACTCTTTCTTATTTATATTTGTGGTTAATAAGTGGTACTTATTTAAATATATGTGATCGTTTATATTCTTCATCTAATTCTTTACATCATAATATAAAAGAATTAATAAAAGAAGAGTATTTGAATTATATTTTAGTTAAATGTAATAAAGACTTTGTTAAACAAAGTTTTAATGTCCCTCCAATAATAGAAAATTTTTATTTATGTAAAATGTCACATTATTCAAAAGCAATTATACCATATATAAATCAGGGTATTCTAGAAAAAATTAATGCAAATGATATATCCGGTGCTATTAAAGATTTAGGGGGCAAAAATGAAACAGAAGCAGGTATTGCTAACTTAATATGTGCTGATATGAACAAAACCATACATAATAAATATAAGGAACGTGATTATATATCTTTGTTAGATATACCAGAAGATGTTAAAATTAATAAATTAAATTTAATTGACGTAGAATTAAATAATTTAAAAGATAAATTAAAAGACTTAACAGAAAGAATAACAGAAATAGAAAATAAAACTTGTGCAATCTGTTTAGATAATATTACACATCCTATTATATTAGATTGTACACATATTTTTTGCGGTCCTTGTATTATTAATCTATTAAATAGTTCAACACAAAATGATAATATTAAGAAATGCCCTACGTGTCGTACTGAAATTAGAAGCGCAGAAAATCTAACTGCTATAGTACCTGTTAAGATTGAAGACAAAAAATTACCTAATAAAGATGTTATTGGAAAGGGAGTTTTAAGTAAAGAAGATACACTTATTGAATTAATTTTAAATAATAAATCTGGAAAGTTCATCGTATTTAGCAGAGTAGATGCCGCATTTTCTAAAATAACTACTATTTTAACTGCTAATAATATAAATCACGCTTGTCTAAAAGGTAATACTAACCAAATGATGAATATTCTTAATAATTTTAAATATAAAAATACTAATGTTATTTTACTAACAACTCAATATGCAGGTTCGGGTATAGATATTAGTATTGCAACAGATGTAATTATATTGCATTCAATGGCAGCAGATAAACGTCAGGCAATTGGAAGAGCTCAAAGAGTTGGTAGAATTACTCCTTTGAAAGTTCACAACTTATGCTATGAACATGAAATGGTACAAAGTTAACAAAATTTAAGAATATACTATTTTTTATAGAAATAATATCATATAAAATCTTATTATAATCATAATAAAAATTGATAGAATATATAATAATAACTTATATATATAACATCTAATTATATAATATAATACATAATATAATTGATATTTATAATGATTGATGATAGAAATGCACAGAGTAATTCTACTAAAGTACGTATTCCAAAATATAAGACAGGTACAGAAAGTTTTAATTCCAAAAATCTAGGATATTTCACATCTAAATATTTTGAATGTAATGATGATAGTTGTGTTAAAGTTTCAAACGAAAAGCAAAGAAGATATTTGAGCATTGCAGCTAAAGTAGCATCTAAATCTCCTGTTTATACACATAAACACGGTGCTATAATTGTATACAAAGATAAAATAATTTCATCGGGATATAATTATTATATTAAAGATTTTAGTATGCACGCAGAAGTTTCTGCAATTTCTAAAATAAAGAAAAAATATAAAGGAATTTTGAATGAATGTGATATATATGTTGTTAGAATAGGTCCAAAAAGTCTTGATAATCCATTGAAATATTCACGCCCGTGTATAAATTGTCAAAGTGCTATAATTAAAAATAATATAAAAAATGCATATTATTCGACATCATATGAATATGATATATTTAGGAGTACTATACATAATAAAAATAATTGCGAATGTTTTTCATAAACTTGTTATTAGTATAATATCATCTATTGTTATATATTTTTTATCTTATAATAAAAATTGATATATATATTTTATTATATAAATTATATCAGTTAAATTTTAGAGATGAGTATTTTTACTGGAAATTTTCTCCATGAATTACCCGAAGAAATTCAAAAAGATATTATTACATTATCAAAAAAAAGGAAATGCAATATTGTATATAGTTTTGAGAACAACGAGATCTGTTTTATAAATCATTTGATAGTCCCGGATATTAATGATAAAATCCTTGATTTTAAATATACAATAAAGGATATTGAATATGATGTAGAATATGAAAATTATAAATACTTTTATGATAAATATTTGCGTATTTACTATTTTAAAGTATTGGATGCTTTACAAGAATATATCAACGAGATAGTATCTAATTATTCTATAGATATTATTCGAAATTTTATGTTCCATAGTGAAAAAAATTATGAAATTGAAGAAATGTTCAAAGAAAGATTTCCTATACATTTCGATAAAATGGAAAGAAAAAAAGGTTGCTATATTAGAGGATATTATGCTTTAACTATCTGTACAGCGTATTGCATTAAATGGAAAAAACAAACATGTGAGTAAATATATATTATATATTTTCATAAAAAATTATAAGGTCAAAGATACTTTAGGAATTACACGTTTAATATGCTTTTTTAAAATAGTTTCGCGTTCATCATCAAAAATCTTTTTAAGTAATTCTTCACCTGATAATTCATTATATTTTATAATCTTATTTTTTATATCGTTCATTTTAATAGGTACTTTACATTCCTTTACATTAGTTTTAATTCTTCCGTGTTGTGTATTCAAATCGTTATATTTATAATTAAACATAAAATCTTCTATCTTATTGTTTAATACACGCTGATAATTTTTACGCTCCTTCATAGCGATACTTAATTTTCTTATTTGGTCATCATATTTAAACCAATCATTTACTAGATTTTTAAAAGTTTCTAATTCTTCAGGAGAAGGTTCGTTATTTTTATTATTTATAATATCGTCGACTATATTCAAATTATCCATTATATATAATATTCTCTATTTATCCTTAAATTATTTTTTCGCAAATTTTTTTAAATCTGATAGTTGTCTATTTCCATTATATTCACTCTTCTTTTTTCCTTTACAAAATTTTAATATAGTAGGATATCCTGTAATTCCTTTTTTATACTTTGTTTTAAAATGTTTTATATTAGAAGATTCTACATTAACTATTATAATGTCTTTTTTATTTTTCAAACATTCGCATAATTTAATCCATGTAGGTTTCAAAATATTACAATAATAACACATAGCAGAATAATATAATATAATAACATTATTGTGATTATTAATAAGTTCTTCAATTTCTTTTTTATTATTTGTGTTCAAGTTTAAAATCATTAATATACTAGTAAATCTTCTAAATATAACAACTATTATTTATATTTATTTATCAAAATTTTATTTTCACTAGGTTACATTTATTTACATCTATTTACATTCTTAATATGTTTTTTAACCCCATTATAATATTAATATATTATATAGATAGAATTATGAATAAATATTACGAATTAGAATACAATAAAGAGTATAATTCAAAAGATTTAAGTTCAAAAATATCATGTGAAAATATGAGTTTATTATCAAAAAAATATACTGATAAACAAAGACTAATATTTGATAATAATATAAATATAGAATTATGTGAAAATTATCATAACAATTTTACAAATATTTGCGATATTAAAGGGATGGAAAATGATATTTTATCAGGGATGTCTATAGGAAAAAAAAGTTGCATATATAAGATGGATGAATATCAAGAAGGAGAATGGATATATCAATATGGAATAAGTGATCATTTTAGAAATCAAGTAAATTCATATGAGTTATTTAATTATCAATCAAAAGCGAAGACTACTAAAAATGCAAATAAAAAATGTAATTATAAATTTCAATTATTAGGAGAATGCAACAAAGGACCTTTTAATACTTATGTAAAAACATTTACTACAGACCACGATAATTGCATTTAATTAAAAATTGATAATTAATTACATATTACTATATAATTATGTTCTACGTCAAGAATATTACAAATAATGTTCTAAATATAAATAATAGTAATCATAGAAGATTATGTAACATAACAGAAAATATAGTTAAACAAATGAAGGACAAAAGTTCTAATTTTGATCAATTTAAACTTAAAAATATATTATCTATTTATGTTAATGATAGAATAAGTGCGATGACTTCATCAGAAATAAATTATATAATATATGATTATGGTTTTGATAATACCATAACTAATTATAAGAAAAACTATAAAATTATAGATATGATAAACACAAAAATGTTAATATATAATTTAATCTATAATAATTATTTTGAAATAATAGATTTAAAAAAAAAAAAAGCAATTGATACTATAAGTAATTATATAAAGGCGAGTAAAGACAGGCAGATATATAATAAAAATATTAACATTAAAAGAGAAAGTAAATATTTGATTGAAAAAATTAATAATGAAATTAATGGTGATGACGCTAAACTTATTTTAAATACTATTGTAGAAAAGTTTATAAATAGAAAAATTAAACATATAAATAAAAATCAATAGTTTATGGTTTAGTCATTATAATTAGAGATATTTTTATCATCTAATTCATCATCAAGTTTATTGTATAATATTTTTCCAAAATTATTAAAACTTTCTTTCGGATAAGAACGTATAATAATTTCATCGCTTAAATAATTATATAAATGACGATTAATACTTGCTGATAAAGAATCATCGATAATAATTTCGCCTATAGTACCATCTTTAATTGGTTTTTGTAATTTATGTAATATATATGTTAAAAATAGCGCGATTAATTCATTTTTATATATTATTTTATCTTGATTATCTATTTCTAGATTAGAAAAATTACGAACATCTAATAAATTACTAATTATATCTAATGCACTATTTTTAAACTTAATTTATCAATACCAAATTTGCCTTCATATGCAATATTATTTAAAGAAGATGCTAACGATGTTGTATAACCATCCCCCCTTTAATTTTATTAGAATAATTATCTAAAATAGCATCACTTCCTCCTACTATTTTTTAGTTTTATATTATCTGTTAAAAAATATTTAATATAAAAACTATAACATATTAAATTTATTATTATTAAAATTATTCTTAAATAATAAAAAATATTAAATTCAATAATATTTTCCTTATTATTTTGTTTTATAGAAAAGTATATTATAAATATAATAAAAAACAATATGAAAATATTAAATATATAAAACAAATATTGTACTTTATTTTTATCAATAAAATATACGTAAAATAATATTTATATATTTATAAAGCTTAATATTATACAAATATATGTTATTATTTCATCATTATTTAACATTTTATTATATAATCTATTATAATATATAACATATAAAATATATATAAATTTAATAAAATATGGATAACATATTAATATATATTGATACAAGAGAGAACGCCTTATATGATGATATTATAGATAGAGATTTAGATATTTACAAAGATAAAATAAATATAGTAAAAGAAACCATATGTATAGGCGACATTCATATAAAATTTAATAATAACATATATATTTTTGAAAGAAAAACAGTTAAGGACTTAATTTCTTCTATACATGATGGAAGATATCGTGAGCAAAAAGCAAGAATGTTATCTACATACAATCAAAGGTATTTATCATATATTATTGAGGATGATGATATAATATCATCTAAGGTATATTCTAAAAATAAATCAACAATCCAAGGTGCTTATATAAATACTTTGTTCAGGGATAATATTAGAATATTATTTACTAAAAATATAAGTGAAACAGTTACTCTTATCTTATCAATTGCTATTAAAATGGTTGATAATCCTAAAAAATTTATTAATATATCAAATGAAGTAAATAATACAACTATAGATTCATCTTTAATGTCACAATCCTCAAAAGATGCATTGGGATATACAGATTTTATAAAATTAAAAAAGAAAAAGATCGATAATATCGATATTAATACATGTTATATTATGCAATTGTCACAGATACCTCATATATCTAATGTAATTGCAAAAAATATATCAAAAATTTATCCAAATATGATAGAATTAATTACTAAATTAAATAATTGTGAAGATAAAAATAAAGAACTTTGTAAAATAGATGGTATAGGCAAAGAGAAAGCGAATACAATTATTAAATATTTATTTTGCTAATAATGTAAATAATTTATAATCTTCGATAATATCTGTGAAAATTCTGATATAATTGATTATTTTAATATCACCTATATTTTGGTTAGCGAAAATATTTTTCAATACATTTGTTTCTTTACTACTTTCTAAATCTTTATAATAAACAACAGCATTACTGTAATCTGTTACAAACCTTTTATTATTAACAGTAATTATATATTTCATATCTTTGTTATAGTTAATAATTTTTCTTACAATATTTATATATTCATTGTTTTTATCTTTACAATTTTCTTTTCTGTATTTCCAAAGCTTATATGTTCCGTCACAAATATATGCTTCTGCTAAAATAAATCCGCTTTTAATATTTTTTACTATTTTAATATCCGCCTTCAAAACACCCGTTTCAATCGTTTTATCACGTTTTTTCATTTTTTCTTTTTCCAACGATATTATTTCATCTCTATTATTACAATCTATATCATTATTAATTAATTGTACATTTGCGCTATTTTTAGTTTTCGTCTTTGAAATTTTTTTAATTTTTGGTTCGCTTAGTATATTAATATATTTATCAAATAGTAGTTCTTTTACCGCTAATAATTTTAAATTTTGTATTCTATTTTTTCTTCGCGGTTCATCGCTATACATTGTTTTTTCCTGCAATTCTATATCTATTTTTCTCCAATATTCATCGTCTTTATCATATCCAGGTAATTGGTCAATGCAAAGAGCATATAATTGTATAATAGGTTTCATAATTTGATTTGTAATATAGTGTAGATAATCTGGTGTCAAATTATTATCTTTAATATATTCTGGATTTTCTATCCTATCTCCTTGCAGAGAATTTTGGTTATTTGTTTTAATATATACAAATGGTATTCTTTCATTTACACACGGGCGATTACCAGGGTCTCTAGCACCAATTCTATCTGCCAAAACTTTATGTGCTATTTTTGAAGGATCTTTATAAGATGCTTTTATACTTTTTGTAATAACCAATTCATTTATAGAAGTTTTACCATCAACTAAGTCTTTTAATTCTTCATTGAGAAATTCAATAGATGCTCTTAAATCTTGTTTTTGTAGAATAATATCTATCACTCCTCCATATATTTTTTTTACAATATGTGCATTGTCTCTCCTTTTTAATACAATACCCATTGATTTTTGCTTAAAACTATTTACATCAGTTTCATATAAATTTCCTACATATCTCTTTTTACTTAATAAAATGAATGGATATAGTGATTTTTCATAATTTAATTTTTGAGGTTTAGGCATTATTTTAGCGATTTCTTTTTCTACTTTTTTTCCAATTTTAATAGCATAAGGCAAAGCATCTTTTCCTAATACAATATTTCCTTCTTCATCTTTTAAAGGAAACTTGCAAAATATAGAATCTGTATCGCCATATATTACATCTGCGCCGTAATTATCTTCTACAAATTTTTTCGCTAACATAATCATATCTCTACCAGTTGCAGTAGTACATGCTGCTATTTCCTTAAGATATATAGAAGAAGTTCTAGCACCTATCTGTCCATACAAAGAATTTGCAGTTATTTTATACGCAATCTGTCTCGAATCTAAAACATCTTGTTCAAAACTATTATACGTATCTTCAATAGATATTACTTTATTTTTTTCGATATTATGATTTTCTCCAGTATCAATATTTACTATGTTATAAGTATCTCCATTATCGCTACATAATCCAATATATGTGTTATTTGCAGCATCTTTAATAGTCTTATATTCAATTTTTTTTCTAGTATTTTTTCTTTCTACCAAAAGCATATCTAAAATATCTGCAATAATTCCTTTTTTTCCATCTTTATATTGAATAAAGGTGCATTCTTTTTGTCCTACTTTTTTCTTTTTATCTCCCTTTCCTTCGTATATATCATAATATATATTTTTATATTCGATATTGGGATCTTCTACTCTATATTTTTCATCCATTAAAAAGCAATCGTGAGATAAATTTCTGGAAATCATAGATGATGGATATAGAGAACCGTAATCGAATACTACAATAGGTTCGTTTAAATATATTCCTTCTTTTGGTTCTAATACAACCGCACCTTCATATCCATCGTCGGCGTCAATAACATTGTCATTAAAATATTTAATAGTAGGAATTAGAGAATTTCTTTCCATACATTGTTTTGCTATGAGCGAAAATATTTTAATGCCTTGTCCTCTTCGAAACAAATAATTTAATGGAACTAAACATACATTTCCCATTCCAATATTGTTTTCAATAATTTTTAATTTATGAATTAATCTATTTACTAGACAACAATCTTGAATACAATATTCAGCAATTTCACATCGGTCTTTCGAATTTCCTTTGAATTTATTAAAAATTTCTTGAGGTTTTAAATCATTCTTATTATCTCCTAAAAATATCGATGCTACATTATCTAATTTGTAACTATCTAGTTTTTGTTCTCGTTGCATAACCTTTAGTAAATCAATTAAAACAACTCCGTCCATATCAATATATTTTAATATATTGTCACCCAATGCAGAAGAAGATAGTTTTTGTTCTACGAGAGCAGTTTTACGTCCAAATATTCTACCCCATCCAATTTCAAAATCTTCTATTATGCCCAATTCTACTGCTCTGTCCCAAATATATGGCATATCAAAACCAAATATATTATATCCAGTTACAATATCGGAATTCAATTCATTCATTAATTTTTTCCAATTAATTAATAATTCTTTCTCTGTTTTGCATGGTTCTACTACACAATTCTCAATCAAATCACATGTGTCCAATGTAATAATATTTTTATATACTATTTTATCCGAACCATACATATGGACAGTAGTTCCAATTTGAATAATTTTATCACCTTCTAAGGGTACCAATAATTTATCTAATATTTTTGCTAATCTAGCTTCTTCTTCATTTAACTGAGCAATAGTCATATTACAATCATCATCTTCGTTACAATCATTATCATCAACTACATCATCTGTATTTTCTGTTTTATCCTTTTTTTCGGTTTTAATAGATGCTGTAATTTTATCTAAAATTTCTATAATATCAGACATCTTTTCATTTAATAACAAAGGAATCTTATCGATATATTCTTGAGTTATTTTTCTCTTAGCGAATACACGATTGATTTTTAAATTAGTTTTTTCATCAATAATAACGTCTTTTTTATATATAGATTTTATCCAGTATATAATAAAATCACTAGTATATTCATAACCCGCTTTTGCTACTAATGCAAGGTCCTGCGCAACTTTACTGTAATTCTTTTTAGCAACAGGAAAATCTCCGTGACTACTGGTACATTCAATATCAAAAGATGTTATTAGAATTGGTGCGATTTTATTACTTTCAAAAGGTATAACATTTTTACCATCTACACTTATGTTATAATCGCATCTGCTAGTATCTTCTACAACTTCGTATTTATCAATTTTAACCCATCCGCAAGGTTTAATATTTTGAACATGGATATATTTAAGAAAAGGGTCAATATTGCTTTCGTATGCTTTAAAACCCTGTTTCTCTAATGTTTTAAAATAGTATTTTAGATTATTATATAATTTAAGAGATTTTACAGATAGTTTAATAAACCTGAATAGTTTATTATTTGTAAATCCCCAAAAATCCTTCTTTTCTACTATTGAAATATTTGAAAAGTGAGATAACATATTATTAGGTATAATTTTCTTATCATATTTATTGCCATTAAACGACGCGGTATATTTATCGTTTAAAATAATATTTTTCAATTCACTTACTTTTGCTTCAAATACATTATCATTATATTTTTCCCATGTTTCAGGTGGTTTAATATAGAAGAATGGTTTGAAACAATTAACCTTTGTTGATATTGTTGCACCATTATCACAAACACCAAATAATATCATAGAATATAGTTCATCAAAATCCTTATCTTTAATTCTATCTCCTTCGGGAATATATATATCTGTTATTTGAAATTCTATAGGTTTTTTTTCTAAAGGTTCATAACTTTTTCTTGGAAAATCCATTATAATAGGATATATTGGTTAATTATTTAAATAATTAATTAATCAATTTTTAATTTTATTATAAGTAATAGAAGTATGGAAATTAATATAGAAGGGATTATTATAATTATAGCAACTATAATTGGCATCTACTATATTTATAATTATTATGCGAATTATGGATTAATTACTGTAAAAAGCAATGTAGATAATAAAGAATATGTTGTTCAAATAAAAGATGATTCTTTAGAAGCGGCAAATTTAATAGCAAAAATAAGAGAAAGACTAGTTATATTAATGGAACATTTAGAAAAATCTTATGGGAAGAACGATAATAGAATTAAACAATTAAAAAATAATTTTAGACCTGATAAATTGAAAGAAGGTGTTACTACACCAGGTTACACAAGTTATTCTATAAATAAGGGAGAGCAAATCGTTTTATGTTTGCGCAATAATGACAAATTAGTAGATATAAATACATTATTTTTTGTTGTATTACACGAATTTGCACACTTGGCGACAGAAAGTATAGGACACACTGATGAATTTTGGGATAATTTTAGATGGATTTTAGAAGAAGCTATTAATATAGGTTTATATGTTAAACAAGATTTTAAAATTAAAAATGTAGAATATTGTGGAATGTCTATAACTTCATCTCCTTTAGAATGAATAATATATAAGATATAAGATAATATTATATAAAATATAGTATTATGAATGAAATAGCGATATACAATAAGGATAATAATCAATTTGATTTATTTCTGTACATGATATTTATTTCAATGATGATAAGTAGTAAATATAATAGTTCTATTAAAATAAATGTTATAAAAAGAAAAATTAATCAATATACTAATTGGAATATATATATAATGTTCGTACATTACATATTAATTAATGTATTTGGAATAAATAATCTATTAATATCTAAATTTATTGCAAATAATTCATTAATTATTATGTTATTATTTCACAGTTTTTTAATGTATGATCCCAGAGTATTATTCGAAACTATCGATGGTGAACCCTTTGTTTTAAATAAAATTATTAAAAATGTTTCTAGTTCTACATTATTACGAACAGAATATATGATATGTAATATTGTATTTCATATATTACCTGTATATTATTATAGTGATACTTTGATACATTATAGATCTTACGATGATACGATAAATATGTTTTTATATACTATATTTTTTAAATTTATGTGGGCTCTTAATATTTTTGGCAACTTTAATATTACATCTATATATGTTCCTACATTTAATTTTTGTAATGTTAAACTAATAAATATGATAGTTATTATTGATTATATTGTAGATAAAACATTAATGGCGTTAACTTAACTAACAATATATAAAGATATTATTTAGTATAATAAATAATAATATCTATGATTCCAAAAATTATTCATCAAACGTGGAGTGATAATCCACTTCCTCAAATTCTTAAGTATATTAGAGAAGAAAATATTAAATTATTAAAAGATAAGGGTTATGAATTCATTTTATGGACAGACGAAATGATAATAAAACTAATAAATGAACATTATCCTAATTTTTATAAAATTTATAATTCTGCAATTACAGGAGTACAACGTGGAGATATCGCTAGAATTATGATACTTTATCATTATGGAGGTGTATATATTGATTTAGATATTTTGATTTTAAAAGATATTGATACTTTAATAGATTTTTCAAAAGATAAATTTAATATTAGTTTTGAACCTGTCGAACAAACTAAACTTATATATAATACAGATATGTATTTGTGTAATGCATTTTTTGCAGCGAATAAAAATAATAGATTTTTACACAAATTATTATATTCTATTCCGGAATGTATTGATAAACGCGGAATTAATATTTTTAGTAAATTTGATATTTTTGGCGGAGGATATATAATGGATAAATATACAAATGGAAATGATGTAGATATTTTTAAGGAGCACGTTAATATAATATTTGATAGAGAATTGATATATCCTATTAATGATTTGAAATTAGATAATTTAATTACATGTGCTGGTGATTGGAACTCTGTTAAAAAAGGAAAATATCCATCAAATCCTTATATGATACATTATTGGATACATGGAGATTTTGAATCAAAAAATATGCTAAATGTATTTAAACCAGATATAAATCATGATATACATCATAATATGTATATATTTTTTAATATTTTATATAACGATATTGCAAAAAAAATGATAGTATTGTAATAAAACTTTATATGTAATAAATAAGTGTATGCGATTTATACTTATATTAATACTATTAGGTTGTATGACAAGTTCTGTTAAAAGTTATTACAATATGGCTCTTAGAATGCAATATAATATAATTAAAGATGCTATACTAAATGATAGTAAAATGCCAATTATTTATGTTAATAAGAATTATTACCCTGTTGATATAAAGAACAAATTTTTATCAGCGGAACATATATATCCTCAAAGTCTATTAAATATAAAGCAATCAAATGATATGCATAATATTATTAAAACTATTAATACGTTAAATGTAAATAGGTCTAATTATAGATTCCGCGATGATTATGATAAAAGAGATAAGAATTGGGTAGAATTAGAATATAATAATTATGTTAATCACAAGAATAAGTTATTCGTTCCTAATAATGATTCGCGTGGTTTTATTTCAAGAGCTATATTATATATGTATAGAGAATACAAATGTAATCCGAAAAAAATAATAGATATAGAAATTTTAAAAAAATGGTACTATAACTTTTCTCCTACACACGAAGAAATTTACCATAATATGGTTGTTAAAAGAATTCAAAATAAGAACAATATGTTTATATCGAATTATAATAAAAAGAATAAAGGGATTAAAAGATTATTAGACACTTTATAATTATTGTTTAAGAATCATTCTATTTCTTTTTTTATACTCTACAACTGGTATGAATAATCCTTTGTTTTTTATATATTCCTTATTAGAACCCTTCATTTTACAAAAGAAACAAGGATTATATTACGAAGACTTAAATAATAATATTAAGGAGGAAATAAAAACAATACCAGAATGTTACTATAAGAAAATATTAAATGGAACATATAATAGACAAACCAAATATATTAAGAAAATACAAGAATTATAAAGACTAAAATCTACATTTAAATGTCCAAAAGTGTAAAAATAAAATTCTTTAAGAGTTCAATAATTATTATCTTATTTATTATTAGAATATGTCATCCGCGTCGACAAACACGTTTAAGAAAGATAAAAACAATAATTTAAGTAATAAACAATGCGAAGCTTTTATTAAAGATTATAAAGAGTATAAAAAAGGAAATATATTAAATATTAACAATCCAAAAACGGGTAAACTTCTTAATAATGAAGAAAGAATAAAATTTATATATTATAAATGTAAGGAAAAACTCGGTATTGATACTTCACCTTCTAAATCAAAATCTTCATCTTCTAAAGATAACGAGATTATTTTAGATACTTTTGAAAAAGTTCAAGATATTGTATATATTCCTTTTAATACTCCTACACATAATAAAGATTTAATTGAAAAATTGTTTTCCAAGCCAATAAAATTAGAAGAAGCTTATAATAAACTAAATATCTATCTTAATAACAATCGCCCTCCACGAGGTCAAAATATTTTTATAGATTCATACCACGATATTTTACAAGAATTTAATTTAATTATTTCTACTATTTATCACAATAGTGTATTATCAGCAGATATTTTAACAAGATCTCATGGATGGATAAATGGTTATGCTTACAATCCATTTAATATATGGAATAATGATACTACTATAGTTGCTAATATTAAAAATACTAAAACTATTTTATCAAGAATGTGGAAAGATACATATTATGGAAGTTCTAAAGATATTAGATGCTATGGATTAAATACTGAAGCAAAAGATGAACTTTCTAATATTCTTTTAGAAAATCAAAACAATCATAATAAAGATGATATTATTAGACTTTTAAATGATAATAAAGAGAAATATGTTGCTTTACAATTGGTTCTTGTCCTTATTAGAGATGGTTTACCGGCACCAAGTTTTGGAAATGTTAATAGAGATTTAGCAATTAAACATTTAGAAATAGTTGATTCTCTCGTTACTAAAGATGTAATTAATATACTATTTGATAATAATAATAATAATTCGGTATCTATTAGTAAAAGCATAACATGGAGTAATTCTGCTATTGCACCTATGAGAAGTTCTTCAAGTAATCATAGTCATTTTCAATCAAGAGCTAATATAGATATGTATTTTAGAAAAGCAGCTGAAGAAAAAGCAAGGATATTAGATGAATTGAAAGGACCTAACGTGTTAAATAATGAGTTTGAACCTTTGTTGTTAGAAGAATGGGATGATATGCCTTTGAGTAAACTAAGAAATATTATAATAATAAAAGATTCTACGAATAAAGGAACAGCATTTTATATTAGAACATTATATCAATATTGGAGAAATGCAGTTAAAAATGGTGCACAAATTGTAAATCCTTACAATAGAAGACCATTTACCGAAAAAGATAAAGATGATATTATGATTGCTATGGAAAAGTTATATCCAACTATAAAAAAACCAAAAGCTGGCGAAGGGCGAAGTGATATTACGATGGAGATAGTTTTTGTTGACAATAATAGGGATAAAGTTTATATAAATTTTAAGTACATATTAAAAATGCCTAATAGATTAAATTTATTAATTGAATTGATAAAAATTATAATATCAATTAATTTTCCTGCAAGACTACCAAATTTTAACGGAGATATAGATGCCGCATACATACATAATTATTTATTTGATAATATCAAATTACTTCATAGAAATAACAAAACATTTGGCAAAAAAATACCTTTAAAACCATTAGATGTCTTAAAAGAGTATAATGGAAGATTAATAAATAATTACGATGACTATAAAGATTTTTTTGATAAGATTAAGCATGCATTATAATGTTATATAAATAATATTATTAAACTTTTACACCTTTGGACATTTAAAACGCCGATTTAACAGCAAAATAAATATCCAAAAGTAGTAAAAATTTGGTTATTACATAGCGTGGACTATGTATTAATTATTGTAAATATGTCGGGTCTCTTCTTCCTATTGTAAATATACTTTTTACAATATTTAACATATTTTGAACAGCGTTATTATATCTATTATGAATTATCTCGCATTTCTACTTATCCTCATGATGAGAAAGTAATCCATTAATAGTTATTTTTTTATTGAAAAATAGGTTTCAAATTAAATAAATCTCTGTGTTTTATAGATACATTTTTCATTTTATCATAATCATTGATATATATATGACCTTTTAAATAATGCAATATATCATCATTTAATAATAATGAATTCATATATTTTTTATTATAATATTAAACATCTGTTGTAATATTGTCAATAAATAGAGGCGCGCCCGATGCTATATGTTGTGTTCACAAAGCAATAATTTTATCAAATTCATAAATAGTCATAATAGGTTTTGAGATTTTAACATCATTTAAATGTTCTATAATTTTTTGAACATCTTCTACAACACTCGCTTTATATGTAATTGCCATTATGTCCTTTATAATCTATTAATATAATATCAATTTTTTATTTATATAATAAGTTTTTGTAATAGCATTTTATAATCTAATTGCTAATCAATATATATGAACAGCAATGATAAAAAATAAAAAATAAAAAATATAAAAATACATAATACATAATTACATATCTTAGACATTTACATACTAATAATAGCGAAATATGTTATTGCGATACCAGGAATAACAAGTTCGGCGGTACGACGATTATTACTAATAATTGCTATACCAATATTCGCACTGTACGCAAGCGGTTTTAATATCATATCCATATTGATTAGATTATTTTTAATTGTATCCGTCAAATCATAGAATATGCTATTATTACAATTATATCCTCCTACAGAATTATATGCAATAGCATTTTGATTATTGCATACATTACATTTAGATGCTCCAAGTTTATCATTGTATGTTCCAATATCACACTCTACACAAACATTATTTTTCTC
>Ga0315906_10000334_pt1 | contig 76257 bp, 78 predicted proteins | sample LakEriMetagenome_4_FD_203526 | JGI IMG/M metagenome (GOLD analysis project Ga0315906, IMG submission 203526) | Freshwater fungal communities from buoy surface, Lake Erie, Ohio, United States - Buoy 2 MA122 | ecosystem: Environmental > Aquatic > Freshwater > Lake > Lake biofilm | place: USA... | reverse complement strand
ACTCTCTCGCCGAACTTAAAGCGCTAGCAGAAACTGCTGGATCTGAAGTTCTAGAAGGCCTGATTCAGCGACGCGATAAACCAGATCCAGCAACATATATTGGTTCAGGAAAAGTTATCGAACTCAAAGAAGTTGTTCGCTCAACCGGGGCAGATACCGTTATTTGCGATGGTGAACTCTCTCCTTCGCAGCTGAGACAGTTAGAAGATAAGTTAAAGGTAAAAGTTGTAGATCGCACCGCACTCATCTTGGACATCTTCGCCCAACATGCAAAGAGTCGAGAAGGAAAAGCTCAAGTCGAACTTGCCCAGATTGCATACCTACTTCCACGATTGCGCGGATGGGGAGATTCGCTATCGCGCCAAGTTGGTGGACGCGCTGCAGGTGGTGCTGGTATCGGCGGCCGTGGACCAGGTGAAACAAAGATTGAGACAGATAGGCGTCGCATCCGCGACAGGATGGCTAAATTGCGTCGCGAGATCGCAGAGATGAAAGTTTCTCGCGATACCAAGCGACAAGAACGTAGACGACACAATATTCCCTCTGTTGCAATCGCTGGATATACCAACGCTGGTAAATCTTCTCTCTTGAATAATCTCACCAACGCTGGAGTTTTAGTGGAGAACGCACTCTTTGCGACTCTTGATCCAACGGTTAGAAAGACGCAGACCCCCGAAGGTCGCATCTACACACTTACCGACACCGTCGGCTTTGTTCGACACCTGCCACATCAGCTCATTGATGCCTTCAAATCAACCCTTGAAGAAGTCTCTGGTGCGGATCTAATCGTCCATGTCGTTGATGGTTCTCATCCAGACCCTTCTGAACAAATACGCGCAGTCCGTGAAGTGATCAATGAAATTGGCGGGGCAGAGATTCCTGAAATTATTGCTATAAATAAAGTCGATATTGCGGATCCAGAGGTTGTCATCAATCTGTTGCGCACCGAAAAGAATGCATATGCTTTTTCAGTACGAACAGGATTCGGAATCGAGGGGCTCCTCCACGCAATTGAAAAATCTCTCCCTCATCCTCAGGTAGAAATAAATTGTGTGATTCCTTATGATCGAGGAGATCTTGTAAGCGCTATTCACGAACATGGAGAAATCATCTCTGAGCTCTATGAAGAGGCTGGCACACATATTCACGCCAGAGTTGATGCTGGATTATCAGAAGCGATCTCAAAGGTAGTTAGCCTCGACACATCTGGGGAATAAATCCGACACGCCCGCGGTTACATTGTCTATTACACCCTTTATGGGCCATGATGCGCCCGTGGCCAGAACTTTCCGGCGCGAGAGATCTAATGAGAGCGAGGTGATGAGACCGTGGCAACCGATTACGACACACCCAGAAAAACTGATGAAGAGCTTCACGAAGAATCACTAGAAGAGCTCAAGGCTCAACGCGTTGATGCACAATCTGGTCAGATCGATGTAGATGAAGCCGAAGCTGCTGAAAATCTTGAACTTCCAGGTGCTGACCTCTCGGGAGAAGAACTCTCAGTTCGAGTCGTACCTAAGCAAGAAGATGAATTCACCTGTTCACGCTGTTTCTTGATTCACCACATTACTCAGCTCTCTAAGGGTGAAGGCGCTAAGGCTGTCTGCAAGGAATGCGCTTAAACATTTTTTAGCGCTCGGGCTAACTTCTCTCCACGTTTACTTGTAACAAGCCAATACGGGGTTTGATCTCTGTCGTCATTTACTTCAATCTTCACACCGTGAGCGGTCCAGAATCTGATCGCTAAGAATGCTGCAGGATCGGCCTCACGGGTACGTTGCAGTGACATCTGCGCGGGTGTTAACACAGTTACTTCGCCGCAAAATTTCTTATCAATGTGTGCCTTGCCCACGCGCAGTTCGAGATCATCAATTTCGATGACTAGCGATGAAGTGAAATAGATCAAAATAGTACCTGCGGTTAAGAGCGCCATTACTACTGCTGCGATCATCGTAGTCATAGCCGCCCAAATTGCTATCCCAAGAGAGGAGGCGAGAAAGTAGATAAATGCCATCAACCAGAAAGGTGGGCGGATAACCTCGCGGAATTTGATTAATCTCTCACCCATAGCGATACCGTATAGGAAGATCGAGAGAGTAAAGTGGAGCCATGACAAGAGTGGCAAGCACAACACCACCGGAGGGAGCAGCTCTTCCTGAGCGACATCCCTTAGCTCCTGCTGTAGGAACTCAGATCCCGTCTCACTTTGGACATTGTTTCGGTTGTGGTCAATTACATCCCACCGGACTTCATTTAGTTGCGCGGGCTGGAACTGCACTTGATCTCACCGCTGAATTTACTGTGACAGAAAATCATCAAGGTGCACCAGGACTAGCGCACGGTGGCTTACTTTCACTCGCATTTGATGAAGCGCTCGGAAAATTGATGTGGCTAATTCGCTCTCCTGCAGTAACAGGACGACTTGAAACAGATTTTATGAAACCAGTTCCGATTGGAACAACGTTGCATATCTCTGCGCAAATCACAGGCCAGGTTAAGCGCAAGGTCTACACCGAAGCAATCGGTCGCCTCAATGGCCCTGATGGAGATATTGCCGTGCGTGCTGCAGCGCTCTTCGTCATTGTCCCTATGAGTCACTTTATGTCTAACGCTCCAGCCGAATATCTCGAACACATTAAGAAATCTCCAGAATTACTGGCTTTCGTAGATCCAGATTTCGAGATAAATCCATGAGTTCTGTGCAAGTGCTCATCACTCGTTTAGATCCCGATCTTCCGCTTCCGCGTTATGCCAAGGGTGGGGACGCCGGGGCTGACATCGTCTCTCGAATAGATATTACGTTGGCACCGGGGGAGCGGGCGTTAGTTCCAACTGGAATAGCCATTGCACTACCTGATGGTTATGTCGCACTCGTTCATCCGCGTTCAGGACTGGCAATTAAACACGGAGTCACAATGGTGAACGCTCCAGGTACCGTTGATGCTGGCTATAGAGGTGAACTACAGATAATTCTGATTAATCACGATAAGACTGACTCAGTTTCATTTAAGCGCGGAGATCGTATTGCTCAATTAGTCATTCAAAAAGTGGAACGGGCCGAATTTGTTGAAGTGCAAGAACTTCCTGGTTCAGGTCGTGGCACGGGTGGCTTTGGATCAACGGGGCGTTCATGAGCAATAATTCAGGAGATAAAGAGAAAATTGTTTCCGCCTTCGGTGGAAAGAAAGGCCTCATTGATGCAGGTTTTCCTGCACTAGTTTTTCTGATCTCTTTCAATATCACCAAAGATCTTTGGAATTCACTGATTGCATCAATAATTATCTCTGCAATCCTGACGATTATTCGCCTAGTCATGAAAGATACGATTCAACACGCACTCTCAGGATTTATCGGAACTCTCATTGCGGCATGGTTTGCCAATCGCACCGGTAATCCCAGTGACGTATTCGTTCCAAAGATGTTGACCAACCTTGGGTATGGGTTTGTCTATCTGATTGCAAATGTTGCAGGCTGGCCAATTCTTGGAGTGGTACTCGGGCCAGTCCTTGGCGAAAATTTCGCATGGCGAAAAGATCCGGCTCGCAAGGCTGCCTACATTCGCGCAAGTTGGATCTGGGTCGGCCTCTTCTTTGGTCGATTAGTTGTGCAATTCCCAATCTATCTCTCCGATAACGTCAATCTCTTGGGCGCTGTAAATCTCGCTATGGGATATCCACTATTTTTTGCAACGGTTTATGGTTCTTGGATGGTGCTCAGAGACGTTCCGGCGACTATTCCACCAAAAGAAGAAGGACTTAAGTTTTAATAAAACAATCTTTGATCTGATCTTCGGCATCAGCCGATGCTACAAAGAGAAGCTCATCACCAGCGCTAAATACGTCAGCTGCTGTTGGAGCAAATACTCGACCATCACGGACGATCGCAGCAAGGGATGCATCCTGCGGAAGTTCAATCTCTTCAACTGTCTTTCCAATACAACTTGATGTATCTGGAAGGGTCAGTTCTACAAGATTTGCTTGGCCTTTTCTAAAGCTAAAGAGGCGCACTACATCGCCGACACTTACAGCCTCTTCAACGAGGGCAGAGATAATGCGCGGAGTAGATACCGCAACATCGACGCCCCATGAAGAATCAAACATCCATTCATTCTTTGGGTGATTAATACGGGCAACAACACGTGGGACGCCATACTCAGTCTTTGCCAGCAAAGATGCAACAAGATTGACCTTGTCATCTCCAGTTGCTGCCACTAGTACTTGTGCGTTACCGAGTGCAGCCTTATCGAGAGAGGCGATTTCACATGCATCGGCCATCAACCATTCGGCATCAGGGACAGAGTCCATTTTGAGCGCTTTAGGATCGCGATCAATGAGAAGTACTTGGTGACCGTTATCAAGAAGTTCGCGAGCAATTGCTCGACCCACATTTCCTGCTCCTGCAATTGCAATTCTCATGAACGCTCCGTTGGTTCTTTAGCCAAAATCGCTTCGACTTCTGCAACTCGAGAGGTTTCAATAATCATATGAAGAAGATCGCCTTCTTGAAGAACTGTATGTTCATTCGGGACAAGACCTTCAGCAAGACGGGTAATAAATGCCACGCGCGCGCTGGTTGAAGATTCAATGTGGGTGATGGGATGTCCGAGCCATTTGGTGTGAGGATGCACTTCTGCAAGTTCAATTGTGCCTGTGGCATCACGCCATTCACTTCTTGATCCTTCGGGAACAAGTCGACGCATAATTTGATCGGTGGCCCAGAGGACAGTTGCAACTGTTGGAATACCTAAGCGCTGATAAATCTCAGCACGTCCTGGATCATAAATACGAGCAACTACATTGCCAACACCGTAGGTTTCACGAGCCACACGTGCTGCCAAAATATTTGAGTTATCGCCATTACTTACGGCAGCAAAAGCATCTGCTGTCTCAATGCCTGCTTCAAGGAGGGTATCTCTATCAAAACCAATGCCACTGATGGTGCGTCCCTTGAAATCTGGACCTAATCGACGGAATGCCTCACGCGATTGATCGATGATCGAGACGGTATGACCTTGCTCCTCAAGTTCGGTCGCCAAAGAGGAACCGACTCGACCGCAACCCATGATGACTACGTGCACAGGACATAACTTACCCCCTTAGGCTTACCTTTATGACATCCAAGGCTCGTGCCGTCCTTTCTGCTGGGCAAATCATTCGGGTGACGATCGAAAAAGTGGCCCATGGTGGACACTTCATCGCGCGACACGAAGGCGCAGTCATATTTGTTCGCCACGGTTTACCGGGTGAAGTTGTTGATGTAGCGATTACTAGCGTGGGATCTTCCTTTAATCGCGGAGACGTTGTTGCGGTCATACAAGCATCACCTGATCGTGTAGAAGCACCATGCCGATACGCCAATCGCAATGGATGCGGTGGTTGTGATTTCCAGCATGTAGAAATCTCAGCGCAACGAAAGCTCAAAGAAGATGTCATCACTGAGCAGTTTGCTCGTATCGCGAAGATGGATATTCGAGTACAAGTCGAAGATGTTTCTCCATCTCTGGGGTGGCGAACACAAGCCACAATTGGAAGCGACAAAAATGGGAGAGCCGGTTTCTACGCCTCACGCACAAATACGATCATGGCAATAGATGACTGCATAGTTCTACACCCCGCAATTGGCTATCCGAAGATTCAATCTCAAAGTTGGGATCCTGGCGTTCGTATTCAAGTAAGCGCTTCTACTGACGGTACATCTCGACTAGTTGCCGGCGATGTGGTTCAAGGTGAGCAGATTCAGAATTTTACAGTGCACGGTATGAACTACCAAGTGAGTCCTGATTCATTCTGGCAGAGCAATGTAAACGCTCCCAAAGTTCTCGTCGAATGTGTTAGTGATTTTGCGAATGTTCGCATTGGTGATCATGTCATCGACCTCTACGGAGGTGTGGGACTTTTTGCGCTACAACTTCACGAAGCAATCGGCGCAGGTGGACGCATTGATCTGGTTGAGGGAAGTAAGAGTGCTACAGCAGATGCTGCGGTTAATTTCGCCGGCAAGGAAAATGTGAAGATCTATACTGGTGATGTTGAAAAAATACTTCCGCGTTTTTCTCACGCTGATGTTGTCATCCTTGATCCACCTCGAGATGGAGCAAAGAAGAATGTGATTGCAAGTCTGGTGGAATGTAAGCCTCGAGCAATCGTTTACGTGGCATGCGATCCAGCAGCTCTTGCGAGGGATAGCGCTCTTTTACGTGATGCCAATTACACCCTTCAAAAGATACGGGCATTTGACCTCTTCCCAATGACTCATCACATCGAGTGCGTTGCCCTCTTCACTCCCACTGCGGTATCTTGACCCCATGAGTAAGAATTCGCTGGGAAGAAAGAGAAATCTCACCGTAGGCGGCAAAGATTTTGAAATCTTTGATATCAATGGAATCGAAGGCTCCGCCGATCTACCTTTCTCCCTCAAGATTCTTCTCGAAAACCTCTTACGCACCGAAGACGGTGCCAATATCACCGCAGATCACATCAAAGCGTTAGCTCAGTGGGATCCAGCGATTGAACCAGATACAGAAATTCAATTCACTCCCGCACGCGTAGTGATGCAGGATTTCACAGGCGTTCCATGCGTTGTCGACCTTGCAACTATGCGAGAGGCAATTGTTGAGCTTGGTGGAGATGCATCGAAGGTAAATCCTCTCGCCCCAGCCGAACTTGTGATTGATCACTCTGTGATTGCGGACCTGTTTGGAACTCGCGATTCATTCGAACAGAACACAGATATTGAGTACGAGCGCAATCGTGAGCGCTATCGCTTCTTGCGATGGGGCCAAGGCGCATTTGATGAATTTAAGGTAGTTCCACCTGGAACGGGAATTGTTCACCAGGTAAATATCGAATTCCTTGCTCGAGTTGTTATGACTCGCACAGTTAATGGAGTTCTACGCGCCTATCCAGATACTGTCGTGGGTACCGACTCACACACCACAATGGTAAACGGCCTTGGTGTGCTTGGTTGGGGCGTTGGTGGAATTGAGGCCGAGGCAGCACTTCTTGGCCAACCAGTATCGATGTTGATTCCTCGTGTAGTTGGATTCAAGCTCAGTGGCGAATTGCCTGTTGGTACCACCGCGACAGATCTTGCACTCACGATTACGCAGATGCTGCGCAAGCATGGAGTAGTTGGAAAGTTTGTTGAGTTCTATGGTCCGGGTGTTGTCAGTGTGCCGATGGCAAATCGCGCAACCATTGGAAATATGAGCCCTGAATACGGCTCAACTTGCGCAATTTTCCCTATCGATGAAGAGACTCTGCGCTACCTTCGCCTAACAGGACGTAATGAAGATCAGATTGCTTTAGTCGAGGCGTATGCAAAGGCTCAAGGACTCTGGCACGATCCAGCAAGCTCACCTCGTTTTTCTGAACATATTGAATTAGACCTCTCAACAGTTGTTCCATCGATTGCAGGACCTAAGCGTCCCCAAGATCGAATCTCACTTTCAGATTCCAAGAGTGCATTTGAAAAGATTTTGCCAACCTACCTCACTGAAAAGACTGGAAAGTCTGCTTACCCAGCCAAAGTTGGAGCGCACCAGACAACAGTGAAAAATGGCGATGTCGTTATTGCATCTATTACTTCATGTACCAATACCTCAAATCCATCAGTAATGATTGGTGCAGCCCTGCTTGCGAAAAAGGCGGTCGAAAAGGGGCTTACTTCAAAGCCTTGGGTAAAGACCACATTGGCTCCGGGATCCAAAGTCGTTACTGATTATTACGATCGTGCAGGCCTAACTACCTACATGGAAGCACTTGGTTTTCACCTCGTTGGCTACGGATGTGTTACCTGTATTGGAAACTCTGGTCCACTGCCTATTGAAATCAGCAAGGCAATTAATGACAATGATCTAGCTGTGAGTGCAGTCCTTTCAGGAAACCGAAACTTTGAAGGGCGAATTAGCCCTGATGTAAAGATGAATTACTTGGCTTCACCTCCACTGGTAGTTGCTTATGCACTAGCAGGCACGATGAATCATGATTTTGAAAATGATTCGCTGGGTAATGACAAAGAAGGTAATCCAGTACTCCTCAAGGACATTTGGCCATCCGCGCAAGAGATTCAAGATGTAATTGCTGCCTCAATCTCATCAGAGATGTTTACTAAAGATTATGCAAGCGTCTTTGATGGCGATCATCGCTGGAAGTCACTTGATACCCCAACCGGGAATACCTTTGAGTGGGATGCAAAGTCGACCTATGTTCGCAAGCCCCCATACTTTGAGAATATGCCTGCCACCCCGACCCCGGTTGTAGATATTTCAGGAGCTCGCGTTCTTGCAATCCTCGGTGACTCAGTGACAACTGATCACATCTCTCCAGCAGGAAATATCAAGGCAGATTCTCCAGCCGGTAAGTATTTGGAATCTCATGGTGTTGCTCGTAATGACTTCAATTCATACGGATCTCGTCGTGGAAATCACGAAGTTATGATTCGTGGAACTTTCGCGAATATTCGACTAAAGAATCTCTTGCTTGATGGAGTTGAAGGTGGATTCACTCGCAACTTCCTTGATGGTGGAGCGCAATCAACAATTTATGACGCATCAACGGCTTATCAGGCAGCCGGAATTCCACTTGTGATTCTGGCAGGAAAAGAGTACGGCTCAGGTTCTTCTCGCGACTGGGCGGCAAAGGGAACAGCGCTACTGGGTGTTCGTGCAGTTATCGCTGAAAGTTTTGAAAGAATCCACCGCTCAAACCTAATTGGAATGGGTGTTCTACCTTTGCAGTTTATTGAAGGTCAGAGCGCTGCAACACTCGGGCTTAAGGGCGATGAAACCTTTGCAATCTCTGGCATCACAGCTTTAAACACTGGGGGAGTGCCTAAGGAAGTCACCGTTACCGCTGGTGCGATCACATTCAAGGCTAAGGTCCGCATCGATACGCCGGGTGAGGCAGATTATTACCGCCATGGCGGAATCATGCAGTTCGTCCTACGCCAATTGCTTGGGTGATCTAGAATTTCACGTGTGATCGAGTCAATAAAGAGCCCTGAAGATATTAAGGGTCTGAGCCAAGAAGAGCTCATCTCTTTAGCCCAGGAGATTCGCACATTCCTTATTGAAAAAGTTTCAAAGTCTGGCGGCCACCTAGGCCCAAATCTTGGTGTTGTCGAACTTACTATGGCGATCCATCGTATCTTTGATTCTCCGCGCGATGTCATCCTCTTCGACACCGGTCATCAATCATATGTTCACAAAATTGTGACAGGACGTGCGGGTGAATTCGATCGCCTGCGTCAACGCGGCGGCATTGCTGGATACCCCAATCGCAGCGAGAGCGAACACGATGTCATTGAAAATTCACACGCATCAACGGCGCTTTCTTGGGGAGATGGAATCTCTCGGGGTTTTTCCATTACCGGACAGAACGATCGCAGTGTCGTAGTAGTTGTTGGCGATGGCGCGCTCACCGGTGGAATGTCATGGGAAGCGCTCAATAATATTGCATCAGCAAAAGATCGTAATCTTGTTCTTGTAGTTAACGATAATGAACGTTCATATTCGCCCACAGTTGGCGGCGTTGCAACGTACCTTTCCACACTGCGGGTTACACAAGGTTACGAACGTTTCCTTGACTGGGGTAAAGAAGTGCTACATAAGACTCCAGTCGTTGGCGCTCCGATTTATGAGACTCTTCATGGAGTCAAAAAAGGAATTAAAGACATCATCGCTCCACAGGGAATGTTTGAAGATTTGGGTTTGAAATATCTTGGGCCAATTGATGGTCATGATTTTGCAGCGCTAGAGAAAGCTCTCGCTCAAGCTAAACAATTTGGTGAGCCAGTCTTGGTACATGTGATTACAGAAAAGGGTCGCGGCCATCAACCAGCTATCGAAGATGAGGCTGAAAAGTTCCATGCGGTGGGTGTTGTTGATCCAACTACTGGAGTTCCAGTAGCTAAGAGCGCTAGATCTTGGACCCAAGTGTTTTCAGATGAGCTCGTTGAAATTGGTACAGAGCGTGAAGATATCGTCGCAATTACCGCAGCGATGCTTGGCCCAACTGGTCTCGATAAATTCGCTGCAGCATTTCCTGAGCGTACGATCGATGTCGGAATTGCCGAGCAGCATGCTGTTACTAGCGCAGCCGGAATGGCATTTGCTGGACTTCACCCAGTTGTCGCTGTCTACTCAACGTTTCTTAACCGTGCCTTTGATCAACTTCTCTTAGATGTTGCTCTCCATAAGGCTGGAGTTACCTTTGTTCTCGATCGTGCAGGTGTTACCGGTGATGATGGTCCTTCACACCACGGTATTTGGGATATGGCGCTGACTGGAATTGTTCCGACTTTACATTTAGCTGCACCTCGAGATAGCGCACGCTTGAAAGAAGTTCTTCGCGAAGCGATTTCAATTAACGATGCACCGACTGTTATTCGTTTTCCGAAAGGTGCAGTCTCTGCAGATATTCCAGCCTTTGAACGCCGCGATGGAATAGATGTTCTCTACCGCGGTGAGAGCGCAGATGTACTTCTGATCAGCGTTGGCGCAATGGCGACAATGTCAGTAGAGGCAGCCTCTCAGGCATATCGCGAGGGTGTTGGCGTGACAGTTATTGATCCTCGTTGGGTCAAGCCGCTACCGCAATCATTGATCACAATGGCAGATCGCTATAAGAGCGTTGTCGTTGTAGAAGATGGAATCGCACACGGTGGAATCGCCAGCGCTCTCTCTGAAATGTTTAGAAGTGCAGGACTGAACACACCAATTCATTCAATTGGAGTGCCCCTGACCTTCATCGAACATTCAAAGCGCTCAGAGATTCTTAGCGACCTTGGAATGACTGCGCAGAATATCTCCCGCGAAATCGTGGAATGGTCTAGCTCTACTTTGAAGGCAGAGATGCCACTCCCGCAGAATGAAAACGAGAGCCGCAGACAGAATCGCTAATTCCTTCGCGATCTAAGAACGGCAAAATTCCACCTAAGTGCATTGGCCATCCTGCGCCCATCAGCATGCAAAGATCGATCTCGGCAGGAGTTGAGACGACACCTTCATCGAGCATCATGCGCGCCTCTTCAGCAAGCGCCTTCAATGCGCGAGAGCGAACTTGTTCGGCAGTTGATGGTGTATCGCCCTTATGGATGAGTGCAACTGCTGCAGGGTTTGCAACAACTGATCCATCTTCTGATTTGATGTAGAAAGTTTTAATGCCTTCCTTAACCATTGCTTGCATAGTGGGGGAGATGCGATAGCGCGGTCCGAGATTTTCATGAAGTGTTTCTGCAACATGTAGACCCACTCCTGGACCGACAAGGCCAAGAAGTTCAAATGGCGACATCGGAAATCCGATTGCTCTCATTGCATTATCTGCAACTTCCGGAGATGTTCCTTCATCAACGGCATCGGTAATTTCACCCATGAAGCGGGTAAGAAGGCGGTTCACCACAAAGCCAGGTGCATCCTTGCAGATGATCATGGTCTTCTTAAGTTCCTTACCAATGTTGACTGCAGTTGCAGTGGTTGCATCATCTGTCTTTGAGGTGCGAGCAATCTCAAGAAGAGGCATGATCGCGACAGGATTAAAGAAGTGGAATCCGACAACGCGTTCAGGATGCTCAAGCCCTTCGCCCATTCGCTCAACAGATAGCGAGGAGGTGTTGGTTGCAAGAATGCACTCAGGAGAGACAATTTTCTCAAGGTTCTTAAAGAGTTCTTGCTTGAGTGAGAGCTCTTCGAAGATTGCTTCGATGATGAAATCACATCCTGCAAATACGTTCTGATCAGCAGATCCTGAGATGAGAAGTGAGAGGCGACCGGCAGATTCTGCGCTCATACGCTTCTTTTCAACTAGCTTTGCCAATTCATTCTTAACCCAGGCAACGCCCTTATCGGCGCGCTCTTGATCTATATCAGTCATCACAACAGGACACTTCAAATTGCGCACAAGTAAGAGAGCGAGCTGGGAAGCCATAAGACCAGCACCAACCACGCCAACTTTTCCTACCTTGCGTGCAAGGGCAGCCTTTGGCGCACCCTCCACTTTCTTACGCTTCTTCTGGATGAGGTTGAAGGCATATAAAGATGCGCGTAGCGGATCAGACATTGTGAGATCGGCAAGTGTTTGGTCTTCGGCATCAAAGCCAGCACCGCGAGAAGATGTGCGAGAAGCTGCCATGAGTTCTAGCGCTTTCATCGGACTTGCAATCTCTGCTCCACCAAATTTCTTAAGTGCAATCGCGCGACCTGTAGCAAGTGCTGAATCCCAGGCAGCATCCTTGCTGTGATCTGTGCGTTCAATCTTCTTCGAACCGTTAAGGACAGATGCTGCGAAGGCGATAGATCTTTCAAGGAAGTCTGCAGGCTCAAAGACGCTATCTACAACACCGAGTGCAAGAGCATCTTTGGCTTTCATCATCGTGTTGTTATTGAGAGCGTTTGCAATGATTACTTGTACAGCCTTCTCAGGGCCAATGAGCATAGGCAAGATTGTTGCTCCACCCCATCCAGGTACAAGTCCCAGGAAGACTTCAGGCAGCCCAGTAAATGCTGTTGCTGACAAGGTGCGGTAGTTGCAATGAAGACCAACTTCCAATCCACCACCGAGTGCTAGCCCATTGATGAAGGCAAATGTAGGAATCCCACATTCATCAAATCTGCGAAAAACATCGTGTCCAAGCTTTCCAATAGCAACTGCTTGGGAGCGCTCAGTAAGGAATGAGAGCGCAGAGAGATCCGCACCTGCTGCAAAGATAAATGGCTTACCTGTTATTGCAATTGCAGTTGGCTTACGAGAAATAGCTTCTGTAATTGCAGCATCAAGTGCCATCAAAGATTGTGGGCCAAATGTATTTGGGCGAGTGTGATCATGTCCGTTATCGAGTGTGATCAGAGCGAGTGATCCTGTTGCACCAAAGGCGGTGAGATCGACATCGCGAACAAGTGCGTGGGTAACAACTTCTTCTGGAGCACCTTCTGGAAGGGTAATAGTTGTCATGAGTTATGCCTTCTTTCCGAAGTGTGGGTTTTCCCAGATGACTGTTCCGCCCATGCCAAGTCCGATACACATGGTGGTAATTCCATAACGGACATCAGGCTTTTCTTCAAAGGTGCGGGCAAGATTGAGCATCAAGCGAATTCCTGATGATGCCAATGGGTGACCCACTGCAATCGCGCCACCGTATGGATTTACTCGAGCATCATCATCTGCAATTCCAAAGTGATCAAGGAACGCCAGTACTTGAATTGCAAATGCCTCGTTGACTTCAAAGGCACCAATATCAGCGATTGTTAAGCCAGCCTTCTTGAGAGCCTTAATTGTTGATGGAACTGGTCCATAACCCATGACCTCTGGTTCTACACCGGCAAATGCGAATGTCACCATGCGCGCCTTAATTGATAGTCCCAATTCAAGTGCCTTAGCTTCACTTGCAAGGATTGCCGCTGTCGCACCATCGTTAAGTCCGGATGAGTTTCCAGCAGTCACACGACCTGCAGGGCGAAAGGGAGCCTTAAGTGTTGCAAGACCTTCAAGAGTTGTTGTGGGACGTGGCGGTTCATCAACAGTTGCAATTCCCCAACCAAGTTCTGCACTCCGTGCAGCAGTTGGGATGAGATCGCGCTGAATCTTTCCATCGGCATAAGCCTGAGCTGTCTTCATTTGGGATGCGAGAGCGAATTTGTCTGCCCGCTCTTTTGTCAGATGTGGGAAGCGATCATGCAAGCGTTCTGCAGTTGCGCCCATAGCGAGCGCATCTTGTTCAACGATCCGCTCTGCAAGAAAGCGAGGATTGGGATCGAGTCCATCACCGATGGGATGGTTACCCATATGTTCAACACCACCAGCGATTGCAATATCGTTTGCGCCCATTGCAATTGATGCAGCCAGCGTTGTTACAGCTGTCATTGCACCAGCGCACCAACGATCGACTGAATATCCAGGAACCGTGTTGGGGAGACCTGCCAGCAAAGATGCGCTCCGACCTAGGTTCATGCCTTGATCACCGGTCTGTGTTGCAGCGGCGATAGCGACATCATCAATCTGGTCGAGTGGAAGTAGTGGATTGCGCTCAAGGAGTCCGCGCATAGCTCGAACCATCAGATCATCGGCGCGAGTGCCGGCATAGAGCGAGCCAGCTTTTCCAAAGGGAGTGCGGACCGCGTCGACAAGAACTACAGATGCTGAGGTATCCATTTTTCCAACTTTCGTAAAAGTGAAGTTGGCTCTAGGTTACTGGTCGGTAATACAAAAAGAAAGTGGCGCGCAGGCTATTTAGGCAGCTGCTGGCACGCTCTTCTTGCTCTCCTTATTGGAGAGATACGGGATCAAGACGGCGATGAGGTAGCTGCTATAGAAGAACCCTTGCAGCCACGAAGTGGTCGTATCAAATCCAACAGTTCCGCCCAAAAGTGAGGCAACAAATGAATCCTTTGGCATCCAGCCAGTGACATCCCAGATGAAAGCTTCAGCGCCAGGCAACCAGCCGACCTCTTGGAATTCGTGAATTCCATAGGAGAGCACGCCAGCTGCAATCACAATAAGTGCTACACCTGTGATCTTGAAGAAACTGGAGAGATTAATTTTGACTGCACGGCGATACAGGAGATAGCCGAGAACAACTGCCAATGTCAGACCAAGAACAAGTCCAACCGTGGCAGTTGAAGCCGCGCCGACTGTGCGGAAGTTGGAATAAACAAAGAGGGCCGTTTCAAGGCCTTCGCGAGCAACTGCAAAGAATGCGGTTACAGCCAAAGTGAGAGGGCCGCCGAGATGGGCCTGGTCGATCTTGCCATGGAGCTCATCACGAAGGCCGCGAGCAGCTCGTTTCATCCAGAAGACCATCCAGGTTACGAGAGCCACTGCAATGATTGATGAGGTACCAGCGAAGATCTCCTCACCGCGCTCGCTGAGCTGGGTTGATGAATAACTCAAGAAAGCACCGAGAGCAAAGCTCAGGGCAAGGGCTAGGCAGACACCGGTCCAAATTGGCTTGAGAAGGTTGCTACGGCCTGTTTTTACGACGTATGCAACGAGAATTCCAACAATGAGGGCGGCTTCTAGGCCTTCGCGCAGGGCGATGATGAAGGTGCTGAGCATGAGGCAAATCTAGAACCTTGAGTCGAATTACGCAACTCTTTTGTTGCGTAATTCAGCCTTGATCGGAGTTGTCTTGATCACCTTCTGGCTCGGGTTTTTCTAGGGGTTCCCGCTCAAGGAGGGCCGCCTCAAGGATCGGAGCAGCAATATCGGTCTGCCAGGGGCGGGCCCCGAGTTCGGTAAGGGTTGGTGCCACCTTGCCAGAGGGATCACTCCAACAGATACGACGAACATGTTCGGGGGAGATCATGTTTTCAAGGGGGATAGAGAGCTCTTCGGCGCGAAGTAAAAGATTGTGACGGGCATGAGTGAGTGCGGCATAACGCAATGGGTATTTTTCTTTCCAAACCTTCACAGGTGGCAATGCATCACTTGCTGCTCGAGTTGGCGGGAGATCATCTTCTGCCAGAGCACGGGCTGCAGCAATTGCAGCGAGCCAACGTGGGGCTTGCTCTAGCCAACGCGCTCGCAAACCAATGGGCCGCAATACTTTTTCAAGGTGTTTCTTGTTTTCAAAGACCGCATCATCTGTAATCGCAAGTGCAATCGCAGAGATTGCTGCATCCGAGAGAAGACGACCAGGTGAAACGTCGAGCTCTCGTCCAAGTTCGAACCGTGATTCCCATAATGATTTAACGACTGCAAGTTGACGACGCTTTTTTATGTGGTGCATTCCAGAAGTTCGACGCCAAGGATCTACACGGGGTGGTGAAGGTGGCGCGGCTAAAATTGCTGCAAATTCTTGCTCTGCCCAATGAGATTTATCGGCGGCTTCAAGGAGCGCGTCAACTTCGTCACGTAGCTCGACAAGTAATTCAACATCGAGCGCTGCGTAATTAAGCCAATCTTTTGGCAGTGGTCGAGTCGACCAATCAACGGCTGAATGCTCTTTAGCCAGAGAGACACCAAGGAGAGATTCCAAAAGCGGGCCAAGACCTACGCGAGGTAGCCCTGCTAAACGCCCACCAAGTTCTGTATCAAAGAGTCGTACCGGGTTGATGCCAAGCTCACGCAAACAAGGTAGATCTTGCGTGCTGGCATGGAGAATAACTTCATCGGTTGCAAGAAGATCGTTGAGTTCTACAAAGAGGCGATGGCCTGGACCAAATGGAATCGGATCAAGAAGGTGTAAGCCACCACCATTGCGAGCAATTTGGATGAGATATGCGCGAGCGCTGAATTTATAGCCACTTGCGCGCTCGGCATCGAGGGCAAAGGGCCCATTACCTCGAGCAAGTTCTGCGATTGCAGCAGAGAATGATTCTTCTGTAGCGATAACTTCTGGCAGACCAGCGGACGGAACTAATAGTGGTGTCGGTACTTGTACTTCTTCTGTCATCTCAGTCAATTATTTACGAGGCTTTGTAATAGAGGCAACGCCATCTGCAATCGGGGGCAAGAATGAAATCTCGGCAATGAGATTGCACCATGCCATGACGTGATTAAGCATTACCTGTCCGACATCTTGACCCGGCTCAAGTGTAGGAGTCCATGAGGCACGGATCTCAATCTCTGATTCATTATTGCGTGGAGAGAGTTTTCCAAAAGAAGCGCTAGAAACGCGAGTGACAGTGCCTGATGGCGCGCTATAGCCGCAACCAAAATTTTCCAAAGAAGTCAGAAGCCATGTCCAGCCGACCTCCGGAAGAAGAGGATCTTCCTGCATTGCTGCATCGACATCAGCGCTCACAAAGGTGACGCAACGAAATTCACCCTCCCAGGTATCTTGGCCGCCAGGTTCATGTAAGAGAACAAATCTTCCAGTCGCTACATCATCTTCGGCATCACCGATTAGCCCATTAGTTACATCTGCTGTGAAGGCGAAAGAGTATGTAGCTAATTTCTGCGGTGGTGGGACTTCCTCGAGGATAATTTCACTGCGGGGAGTTGCGCTTCGAAGGACTTCAATCAGTCGATTAAAGCCGGCTGTGTCCATTGCTTTATTCTAAATTGAGCATGCGCTCACATGCGGGAGGCGGGACCGCTTCTGCGCTATCTTCTGCTCCATGGCTGCCTTACTCGCACTTTTCTCCAGTGGACTCTGGGGAGCGGCTGATTATCACGCGGGAAATTTAAGTAAGAAATTTCCACCTACCGCGGTTCTCTCAGTTACGCAGATAATTGGACTCATCTTTGGCATCATCCTTGCAACAGCGACAGGATCATGGGATGCCAAAGCATTGGGAAATGATGGCTATCTGCTACCTGGAATTGCAGCTGGCTTCTGTGGATATGTTGGTTTGATTTGTCTCTATCGCGCACTTGCAACAGGCCGCATGGGAGTTGTCTCGCCAATAAGTGCCATGAGCGCACTTGTCCCACTGCTCTACGCAATCTTCTTTCTTGATGAACGTTTTAGCACCCTGGTCACCATCGGTGTTGTCTTTGCTCTGCTCGGTGCATTTTTGGCAAGCGGTCCGGAAGTTTCACAAGGGTTACCTCTCAAACCCGTTGTACTAGCACTCGGTGCGGCACTTGGCTTTGGTGCATGTCTGGCATTTATGGCAGAAGGCTCACAGTCGAGTGCGCTCATGACTATGGTCTCAATGCGAGCTGCCACCTTGATGGTGAGTATCACGATTTTGATTCGCTTGCGAGGTACGGGCGGTTTGGGGAAAGCGCATTTGCCTCTTTTAATTTTTATTGGAGTTGCAGATTTCAGTGCCAATTTGATTTTAGGTGTTGCAACCACAAAGGGATTGGTCTCACTTGCAAATGTTCTTGGAGCGCTCTACCCAATCATGACTGCGCTCTTAGCTTTTAAGTTTCTTCACGAGCGACTATACAAAGTTCAGTATGCAGGAATTATCAGCGCTGTTCTTGGCGTAGCTCTTATCGCAGCTTTCCAATAATCTTTATTCGCGCGTTGCTGTATAAAATATTGTTTCGCCTTCAGTCACATTTTCTACATGTGTGAATTGTGAAAGCATCTCTTGAATATCGATACGATCTTGACCACCAGTAACCTGAGTAACGCTCAGTTCAAGACGATCGACCTCTCCTGAAGCAATGAGTTCGTTGATAATCGATGCTCCTGCCTCAATCAAAATGTTTGGACCAAAGAGTCTCCGTGCTCTTTCTAGGGCTTCAGAAGGTGATGCATTCCACCAGTAAGCCTGACGATTATCTGCCAGAGCGTTGATCATTGATGTTGACACGACGACAACAGGAACTGGAGTCTTTCGATAAGGCTCAGTACGTGCTGTATTTCCGCCAATTAAAATCGCATCAACGCGGCGGCGGCGCTCCAGAAAGCGAGCACGATCCAGAGTCGAAGTGACCCCGCGAGAGGACCCATCTTTTGCCGTGCTGCCATCACTTCCGACAACAAGGGTTGCTACAACTTGGCCAGTTCCTTCAGGAGCGCTCATGGGGGCAAGGTTAGCGTTGGCTTTCTATGTTACTGGGTAGACGAGGCTGGGATCAGGCTCACATTGAGTTGGGGCAGATCGAAAGGGCGGGTTAGCCTTGGACACATGGGAGATGTGTCACGTAGCGATTCGCGCATTCTCTGCATCACCAACGACTTCGGCCCTCGGGCTGGGGGGATTGAAACCTTTGTCATCGGACTTATTGAGCGACTTCCGCGATCGCGTGTAATTGTCTACACAGGCGCTCAAGACAACAGTGAGCAATACGATCGTAGATGGCTTGAAGATTACGGTGTTGAGGTTGTACGCGATAAGGCAAAAATTCTTCTGCCCACCCCAGGTGTTGCCTATTGTGTGAAGGCGATTGTTCGTGAGCAGAAAATCTCCACAGTATTTTTCGGCGCTGCAGCTCCACTGGGTCTCTTATCGAGAACTCTTCGAAAGGCAGGTGTGACACATATTGTCGCTCTGACTCATGGACACGAGGTGTGGTGGTCGAAAGTGTGGCCATTTACTCTGGCCATGAAAATTATATCTCGACATGTAAACCACTTAACTTATCTTGGTGAATTTACGCGCAGTGCAATTACAAAATCTGTCACCAAAGAAGCCGCCCAATCTATGGTCAAGATTGCTCCTGGAATCGATACAGATCACTTTTCACCAGTTAGTGCAGACCAAATACGAGAAGAATTAGGGCTCACTCACAAGAAAGTTATTGTAAGTGTGGGTCGACTTGTACATCGCAAAGGCCAGGATGTGTTGATTGAAGCTATGCCCGCGATCATCAAAGAAGTTCCTCAGGCACACATTCTAATGATTGGCGAAGGCCCCTATCGCAGCTATTTAGAGAATCGCGTCAAAGCACTTGGTCTCCAAGAGAGAGTTACTTTTATTGGACGCATTCAGTATGCAGATTTGCCACGGCATATCTGTGCAGGAGACCTCTTTGTGATGCCATCTCGATCACGATTAGCTGGCTTAGAAGTTGAAGGACTAGGAATTGTTTACCTTGAAGCAAGTGCATGTGGATTACCAGTCATCGCAGGAAATTCTGGAGGTGCTCCAGATGCCGTTCTCGATGGAGAGACTGGATTGGTAGTTGATGGAACAAAGAAGGCAGATGTTGCCGCCGCAGTCGTGGAGCTTCTCTTAGATCCAGATCGAGCGAAGGCGATGGGTATTGCCGGTCGCCAATGGATTATTCAAGAGTGGCGTTGGGAAATTTGGTCGGCACGTTTTGCAGAGCTACTCAAAGTAAACCAATAGTTTTTGCACGGGCTACTGCACTTCGACGCGATCGAGTCTCTAGTTTTCGATAGATAGCCGCACAGTGACTCTTTACTGTCGCGTGAGAAATGAACATTTTGCTCGCGATTTCTGCCAGGCTTAACTCTCCTTCGAGGTGAGTCAACACCATTCGTTCCCGAGGTGATAGCAAGTTTTGGACTTTTTCACGCCCGAGGAGAGCAACTGTGTGTCTGCTTATAAAGAGACCGGGCTGGGCAAGTACTGAGTTGATAGCGGTGACAAGGTGCTCTGCACTCTCTGATTTAGAGATAAACGCTTGTGCGCCGGATTGAGATGACACAGAAACAAGATCAAGATCATCTTCTAGCGTGAGAACAACAATTGCAATTGTTGAGGAATTTTGTCGTGCCCAACGAATGATTTCGAGACCATTGCCATCGGGAAGGTTGATATCGACAGTTATAACATCCGGGTTATGTAGTGCAATCATTGCAATCGCTTCTTTGAGCGAACCAGCTTCACCTACACAATTAAATCCCGCAGCAGTCAGTGATTTTTTAACTCCATCACGAACAAGTGGATGATCATCGATGATGAGTACTGAAGCTCTCACAGCATGATGGTGATGGTGGTTCCTTCCTTTCGAGAATCTATTTCGATTGAGGCGCCGTGATTCTCCGCTCGCTCAATACTTCCTAAGAGTCCATAACGTCCTGTGGTAGGTATTGCTCCACCGCGACCATTATCAGAAATCTTCACCATGACTCCATCTTCATCTTTTAAAAGTTGAAGGTGAATCTGGCTAGCCCCAGAATGGAGATGGGCATTACGCAGTAGCTCAGGGATCACTCTCAGCAGAAGGTGGCGATCGGCATCATTTAATTCAATCTCCTCAACTGAGATAGCGATACTGGGAGAGATTGAGCGGACAATCTCACGCAACGAAGAGTCAAATTCTGCATGGGATCTGAGGTCATAGATCTCGCCCCGCACCTTTTCTATCAACTCAGAAACTCTGAAACGAATGGTGCGGACATCGTTGCGAATCACTGCAGGCGTTAGCGGTGCAGCCAGTACAAGGTCTAACTGATAACCGAGCGCGACAAGATCTTGCGCGATACCGTCGTGAATCTCCTGGGCAATCTCAACTCTTGGGGATTGCGCCATGTGAAGGATCGCCCTTTAATCTTTGGTGTAGAGAGCTTCGATCTCTGCTGCATATTGTTGGGCAACAACATGACGCTTCACTGAGAGCTTTGCAGTGAGCTGGCCTCCTGCAATAGTGAAATCCTCGGCCAAAATGGAGAATTTACGGATTGATTCAGCCTTGCTTACCGCCTTATTGGCTTCATCTACCGCAGTCTGAATTACAGCCAGGAGATCTGGATCGTTGCGCAAGCTCTCGATTGTTGCACCATCCTTCTTGTGCGCAGCAATCCATCCCTTAATCATATCTGGATCAATTGTGACGAGTGCTGCAATGAATGGTTTGTTATCTCCGACGACCATGCACTGACTTACTAGTGGATGTGAACGAAGGCGATCTTCTAGAACTGCAGGAGCAACGTTCTTACCACCAGCAGTGACGATCAATTCTTTCTTGCGACCAACGATGTAGAGGAAGCCGTTCTCATCTAGTCGACCAAGGTCACCTGATCTAAACCAGCGGTCACCTTCGAATACTTCAGTATTTGCCTGATCGTTTTGCCAATATCCGCGCATCACGATTGGTCCCTTAAGCAGAACTTCTCCATCTTCTGCGATCTTGACTGTGGTTCCTGGAATTGGACGACCTACAGAACCAATCGCAATATTGCCTGTGATATTCAGAGTCGCCCCGGCAGTAGTTTCAGTTAAACCGTAGCCCTCATAAATTGTGATACCCGCTCCACGGAAGAAGTGCCCAAGGCGTGCACCTAGTGGAGCACCACCTGAAATTGCCGCTTCAACAGCGCCACCCAAACTGGCGCGAATCTTTGAGTAGACAAGCTTGTCAAAGAGTCCATGCTTAATTGTGAGTAGTGGGTTGAATTTCTTGGCATCGATGTTCTCACTATATTCAACGGCAATCGCTGCAGCTTTTCTAAAGATTTTGCCCTTGCCAGCAGCTTCAGCCTTAGCCTCTGCTCCGTTGTACACCTTCTCAAAAATGCGCGGAACTGCAAGAACGAAGGTTGGTTTAAAGGATTGCAGATCAGGTAAGAGTCGACCGACTGGGTCGCTGCAATGTGCAAGATGTAGTCCTGCGGTAATTGCTCCAATTTGCACCATGCGACCAAATACGTGTGCAACAGGAAGGAAGAGCAGAGTAGAGCCACCAGGTTTTAAGAATAGATCTGATGCTCCTTGTACAACGTTTCCACACTCAGAAAGGAAGTTTCCGTGGGTAAGTGATACGCCCTTTGGCTTTCCTGTTGTTCCAGATGTGTAAATCAAAGTTGCCAAGGTATCTGGGCTCAGCGAGTTTCGACGACGATCAATCTCATCATCACTGATCTGTGCGCCGGCGCGAGCAAGTACAGAGAGGACATCATCTGTCATCGTCCAGACATGTTTTGTATGTGAAGGAAGGACAGTTTCTGCAAGTTCGCGATGCGTCGGTGTCTCAACAATCAGACCAACAGCACCAGAGTCACTCAAAATCCAATCAACTTGTTCAGCAGAAGATGTTTCGTAAATTGGAACAACACATCCACCTGCAAACCAGATTGCAAAATCCAAAATAGTCCACTCATACCGAGTGCGCGCCATGATTGCTACACGGTCACCGATATTGATACCTGCTGCAACTAAACCTTTTGCAGTTGCTCGCACCTCTGCTTCGACTTCTCGAGCAGTAACTGGCTGCCATCCTTCTCCAAGGGGACGGGACATGACGATGCGCTCTGGTTCAAACCACGCACGATGTGCAATGAGTTCGGTGAGGTTTCCCTCTGTGGCTGCAGGGACAAGAGGCTTAACTGAATATTCGGTCATGGGCAAACGTTATCGGGGGAATCACAAAAAAGGGAGATCCCCGAAAGAGATTTCTCGGGGTAACCTTGGGCCATGAGCGATATGAGCAGATCAACAATTGTTATCGAAGCACCCATGAGCCAGGTAAGTGAGGTCCTTTTTGATCTCGAGAAGTACCCCGATTGGTCGGATTCCATAACAAAAGTCAAGGTTACCGAACGGGATGAAGGCGGTCGCGTGACTGGTGCAACCCTGACTATCGCCGCGGGCGCTGTTAAAGATGAAGTGAGCCTGTCTTATAACTGGGACGGCGCACCGCAGCGACTCGAGTTCGAACTTGAAGATGCAAATATGCTGACCAAAATGGATGGGGCATACATTCTCAAAGATTTAGGGGATGAAACTGAAGTTACCTATGAACTTTCGGTAGGCCTCTCTATGCCGATTCCTCAAATGATGATTACAAAGCAGGAGAAGACAACAATTGACCAAGCACTTGCTCAGCTTAAAGAGCACTGCGAAGGTTAATCCCACTAGTGAGCTACACAATTGGTATTGATGTTGGTGGAACTAAGGTCCTCGGTGGCGTCGTTGACGAATCTGGAAAGATTCTTATTGATGCACGGCGAGACACTCCTCGTGAGGGCGGATCTGCTTTAACTCAAACTATCGCCGATGTTGCGCGAGAGTTGATGGCTTCATATTCAGTTGAATCAGTTGGAATTTCTGCTGCAGGTTTTGTCTCTTCAGATCGCAAGACAATGCTGGCAACACCAAACATCGCTGGATGGAACGGTGTAGATCTTGACGCACAGTTAACGGCACTCCTTGGTTTGCCAGTTGTGATTGAAAATGATGCAAACGCTGCGGCGTGGGGAGAGGCTGCTTTCGGAGCAGGTCGTGGCCACGATCATCTCCTCATAGTTACTGTCGGCACAGGTATCGGTGGTGGAATTGTTGTTAATGGAAATCTCTACCGTGGTGGTTTTGGAACTGCTGCAGAGATTGGACACATGCGCGTAGTTCCTGAAGGTCATCTCTGTGGATGTGGTGCTCGCGGCTGTTTTGAGCAATATGCAAGCGGTAGCGCGCTCATGCGCCATGCTCGCGAAGCGATAAGTGCGACGCCTGAACTGGCACGAAATTTACTTGCACTTGGTAACGGAACACTTGATGGCCTCACCGGAAAACATATTACAGAGGCCGCTCAGAGCGGTGACCCTGTAGCACTTGCAGCGTTTAATACAACAGCACATTTTCTTGGCGCAGGGATTGCCTCTCTCTGTGTGATTTTAGATCCCACTCGGGTTGTCATCGGTGGTGGCGTTGTTGAGGCGGGAGAGATTTTGCTTGCACCAACCCGTGAATCAATGACCCGACATATGCCTTTTGCCGGCAAGCACCCATATCCAGATATTGTCCCGGCAGAACTTGGTAACGAGGCAGGACTCGTGGGCGTTGCAGATTTAGCCCGCTTGTAGTTCTACCTACTTTTCGCTGGGATAGATAAGACCGATCTGACGACGTATCTCATCAAGTGAACCCATGATTTCGATGCTTTCATCGGGAGTCAGGATCGGTGAATTCATCGCACCGGAGCGAACAACGCGTTCGAACTCTTTTGCTTGTTCGCGAAGACCGTGTCCCTTGTAGTCGTTGGGATATTCAGTAGTGGTGCCATCGTGCATGATCACGCGCATTGCTGCTGGATTATAGAAGGTGCGATCAATTTCGATTTTGCCCAACGTTCCACAAATTGTTGCTCGGCATGGGGTTGAGACCATCATATTTGAAGTAAGAATTGCTTGCGCACCGCTCTTGTAATTGAAAATCGCAGTCGAGCTGGAATCAACGCCCTTATCGGTAAAGGTTGCAGATGAAGTAATTGAATCAGGCTTACCTAAAACCATATGAGCAAAAGAGATTGGATAAATACCAAGATCTAGAAGTGCACCGCCGCCAAGTGATGGCTCCCAGTGGCGTGGATTGGCGTAATCTGAAAGACGTTGTCCATGATCTGCTTCCACAGCCCAGATTTCACCAAGTACACCTGATGCCAAAATCTCCCGCACTTTATGCATGTGCGGCAGAAATCTGGCCCACATGGCTTCCATGAGTGCAACGCCATTTGCATCGGCAGCGGCTTTCATCTGACGCGCTTCTCCGGCATTAATTGTGAATGGTTTTTCACAGAGGACTGGCTTGCCGGCATTGAGTGCGAGGACTGTATTGCTCACATGATAAGGATGCGGTGTAGCGACATAAATCGCATCAAGAGTTGGATCGCTGACCAACTCTTCATAGCTGCCGTAGGCGACACATCCAGGAAACTCAGTTGCAAATGCATCCGCGCTTGTTTGAGAGCGAGATCCCACTGCCGCGACTATGTGATTATTAAAGTATGAGAGATCTCTTGCAAATGCTTGCGCAATTCCACCGCTTGCTAAAATTCCCCAACGAAAATCTGTGCTCATACTTGTGCTCCATCATCATCTAGGCCGGAATTATCCGAATGCGGGCTATCCTTCCACCTCTTAAAGGCAGCAAGGCTGTCTTTGAAGAATTTTTTCAGATTCATTTTTGCAGGCACTGGGGGAGTGAAATGCTCATCATCGACATTTCTATCTAATTCATCGAGATAGGTTGTTGGTGAACTCTGATCAAGTGATAATCCTGATACGAGAGCGTTGAATTTCTCGTCAATGAGATCTTTCTCATCTTCACCCGGATTTTGGGCGTCACCAGGGGCAGATGTCATGCTTTATATTCGCATAAACTTCGCCAATTGAGTAGAAAAGGGGTTAAATTATGAGCATGAACAATCTGCCCTATGGCACTTTGCGCGCCTTCTTGACGCCTTTCTTAATGATCCTCTTTCGCCCCAAGGTAAAAGGGCTTCGGAATGTTCCTGCAACGGGACCTTTAATCATTGCGTCAAACCATCTCTCATTTAGCGATTCAATCTTTATGCCACTTGTTGTCCCACGCAAGGTGACCTTTCTTGCAAAGAGTGAGTACTTCACTTCACCTGGCCCTAAAGGTTTATTGAAGAAGCTAACGTTCATCGCACTTGGTCAAGTTCCGGTTGATCGCTCTGGCGGACGCCGCAGTGAGGCAGCCATCATTACCGGCCTTCAGGTCTTAGCTGAAGGCAAGTGCCTCGGTATTTATCCTGAAGGAACGCGTTCTCCAGATGGACGTCTCTACAAAGGGCGTACTGGCATTGCACGCCTAGCCATCGAATCTGGGGCTCCAATAATTCCAGTTGCAATGTTTAACACTGAAAAGATTCAACCCACAGGCAAGGTCATTCCAAATATTCAACGAGTAGGAATGACATTTGGCGAACCGATGTTCTTTGATGGTGATTCAACTGATCTTGCCTACCTGCGCGTGGTAACAGATCAGATTATGAATCGAATTCAAGAGCTATCCGGTCAAGAGTATGTGGATCAATACGCAGTCAAGGCCAAAAAGATAGGTAAAAGTGAGCCAGAGGAAGAGTCTGAATAATCAGCGCGATTCCAGCTCTTCGCGTTGAATCAAATAGTTGCATGTCTGACACTCAGGACCAGCTTCAGGAAATTCTCCCTCGATCACGTCGAGTAACTCAACAAGTAGCTCTTGGAATTTCTTGCTATCCCGTTCTACGGGGAGATAGTGCTGAGTAACGCCAAATCCATGCGCCCCATCTACTGTCTCTGCGATTCCATTGAGCTTCCATACAAGCAGTCCCATGGTCGAGACAGGAAAAGGCTTGCCGCGATCTGGATTTTCTAGCGCATGGGCATATGCCTCCAACTGCGGTGCATAGAAGGCACCGTTGTCACGATCTGAATCCGAGACTTTGCAATCGATGATTCCCACAGAGCCATCTTCGTAATGGGCGAGCAGATCGTAGATGCCGAGAATTTTCCAGGTTGTCTGACGTCCACCAATGTTAAGAGGGGCTGACTTAACCCACTGCCCCCACTGCTTGACAACGCCAGCGGGTAGAGCTGGATTTAGATCCTGCATCGAAGCTCTACGAAAATGTTCTTCCTGAGCATCGGCTAAGGGTTTTACTAGCGGGAACTGTCCCGGCATGGTCACCTTGAACCAATATTTAATCCAGAGACATCTCTTGCAGGTAGATAGACCAAAGGTGAGATCAGATGGCGCGATGGTATCTCTAGCTGGTTTATCGGGACGTGCGATCTTCTGCTGGCTCATGACGCGATTAAATCACGCGCGGTCAGGGAGCTAGAACGATGACAACGGTTGCAGGGCGCCGGGCACATAGCGGGCAGATTGCCAGCACGAGGACAGGATCGGCGAGTCGCACAGTGCTCAGAGTTGCCTTCATCGGCTATTTCGGATTGAATAGCGTCCGATATATCGAATCGATATATAGTGATCGATATATACCCAAGTTAGCCAGGAGGAAGTCATGCGCTCACGTGCAGAGTCGTTGGAGTTCGCTCTCCTTGGCCTGCTCTCACAGAGCCCGCTCCACGGCTATGAACTTCGCAAACGCATCAGCGCAATTTTTGGTCCCTTTCGAGCCCTCTCGTTTTCAGTCCTCTACCCACAACTTCGCAGAATGCTTGAGGCAGGGCTTATTAAAGAGACGACAGGCGAAGCTGGATCCCGCCGTTCACGAATCGTTTATGCCATAACCAAAGCTGGAGATGATCGCTTTGTTGAGCTGGCTGAGAGCGTGAACTCTGAGGCGTGGGAAGACGATGGCTTTGAAATTCGCTTCGCATTCTTTAGTCCTACATCATCAAAGAACAGAATCAGAATTCTTGAAGGGCGTCACCGTCGACTTCAAGAGAAGGCAGAGATGCTTCGAGTAGAACTCGAGCGCTCGCCTTCAGGTATCGATAAATATCTAGAAGAGTGGCGCCGCCATTCGTTGGAATCGGCGATGCGAGAAGTTGCATGGCTTGAAGACATGATCAAAACCGAGAGGAAATAGAGTGAAAATCACAACAGGAAAAGGCGACATCCGAGTTGCCATCGTTGGAGTAGGAAACTGCGCCAACTCATTGGTTCAAGGTGTTACCTATTACAAGGATGCGGCTGCAGATCAAGAGATCCCAGGTCTCATGCATGCAACTGTAGGCGCTTACCACATCAGTAACGTCAAATTCGTAGCGGCTTTTGATGTTGACTCGAAGAAGGTCGGACTTGATCTTGCTGACGCAATTTGGGCGAGCGAGAACAACACAATTAAATTTAGCGATGTCGCAAAGACTGGCGTCGAGGTTCTTCGTGGAGTTACTCACGATGGTCTTGGTCGCTACTATCGCGAAACAATCACAGAATCAACAGCAGCAGCTGTTGATGTCGTCGCAGTCCTCAAGGAAGAGCAAGTAGATGTACTCATTTGCTACCTCCCTGTGGGATCAGAAGTAGCTGCGAAGTTCTATGCACAGTGCGCACTTGATGCCGGTTGTGCTTTCGTAAACGCACTTCCAGTATTTATCGCATCAGATCCTGTCTGGGCGAAGAAATTCGAAGATGCTGGCCTTCCAATCGTTGGCGATGACATCAAGAGCCAGGTCGGTGCGACAATTACACACCGCATTATGGCTAAGTTGTTCCAGGATCGTGGCGTTCACTTAGATCGCACCTACCAGCTTAATGTTGGTGGAAATATGGACTTCAAGAACATGCTTGAGCGCGATCGCCTTGAGTCAAAGAAGATCTCAAAAACAAACTCTGTAACATCTCAGCTCGATCACGACATGGGTGAGAAGAACGTTCACATCGGACCTTCTGATTACATCCCATGGCTCGATGATCGCAAGTGGGCATATGTTCGTCTTGAAGGACGCGCATTCGGTGACGTTCCTTTGAACCTTGAGTACAAGCTCGAAGTATGGGATTCACCAAACTCAGCTGGCGTCATCATTGATGCACTTCGTTGTGCCAAGATCGGTATGGATCGCAAGATTGGTGGAGCGCTACTTTCACCATCGTCATACTTCATGAAGACCCCACCTGTTCAATACACAGATGAGCAGGCTCATGACAAGACTGAGGCCTTCATCGCTGGAACTCTGGATCGCTAAAAACACACTCTCTCGGTAATAAAAACGCCCGGCCTGCTTACGCAGACCGGGCGTTTTTTTAACTTTTCGCGGATAGCTATTAATGGATATGGAGGTTACAGAGATAAATCCCGTCACCATCAACTTCGTGATGCGTGCATGTAGCATCAAGACGATCAAAGGCGGCATCGCCGTAATGCGCTCTAAAGGCTAGGGCTAGAAGAACTCGCAGATTGATATCCTCATCGGCTTTGATTCCAAAGACGCGAGCTGAGCGGCTGACAGTATTTTCAATTACCTTCTCGGTATATAAAGTCTCTTTTGCGATAGCTACATTGGACTTGCCTTGACAGAGATGGCTAAGGACTAGCTGCTCAAAAGGTGTGAGCTCACGTGAAGCGATGGTGATATGAGTGAGCATCTCGGGATAACCTCCCTCTCCGGTCGCTTGTCATCACCATTGTGCTCCTTTTTTTATCACCCATTGCGTAGTAGCCTCTACCCATGAGTAACATCACCGTCACACGCTCAGACTCCGTTCTGACTATCTCTCTCAATCGTCCAGAGAAGATGAATGCGCTGACCAGGGACATGTATGCAGACCTAGCCCGAAGCCTCAACGAGGCAGCTGGCGACTTTGCCATCAGAGCAGTGATTTTGACGAGCGAAGGTGACCACTTCACTGCAGGAAATGACATTAAAGATTTTTTAGAGTTACCTCCGACATCTGAAGACTCCACGGTCAAACTATTTTTAGATGCAATCTTGGAGTTTCCGAAGCCACTTTTGGCTGCGGTCAAGGGAAATGCAATCGGAGTGGGCACAACGATGCTGCTGCACTGTGATGTTGTTGTTGCAGATCCACATACCAGTTTCTCAATGCCATTTGTCTCACTCGGATTAGTTCCAGAAGCTGGATCCAGTCTTCTCTTTCCAGCACTTGTTGGATATCAGCGCGCAGCCAAGATATTTATGACAGGTGAATCATTCTCGGCAGAGAGTGCGCAAGAGATGGGTCTTGTAGCTGAAATTTCTAGCGACTCCTATGCCACGGTACTAAAGATTGCAAAACAGATTGCCGCGCAACCTCCCACTGCGGTTATCAATACCAAGGCGCTGATCAAGGCGAGCAAACACGATGCTGTAGCGGCGGTAATGAAGGCAGAGTTTGAACTATTTGCCATGGCGTTGACATCAGATGAAGCGATGGAAGCATTTATGAACTTTATGGCCAAGAAGGCCGCTGAAAAAGAAAAGGGTGGAAAGTAATGACAATCTCAGGAGATCTCTCAGGCAAAAGAATTTTCATCACCGGTGGATCTCGAGGTATCGGTCTTGCAATCGCGTTACGTGCTGCCGCAGATGGTGCATTGGTTGCGATCGCTGCAAAGACATCTGATCCAAATCCAAAGCTACCTGGCACGATTTTTACCGCTGCTAAAGAGATTGAAGCAGCTGGGGGAGTAGCCCTACCTATTCAATGCGACATTCGCGATGAAGAGCAGATCGCAGCGGCTATTGAAAAGACTGCTGCCGAATTCGGTGGCATCGATATTTTGATTAACAATGCTAGTGCCATCAACCTGACTCCAACGTTGGCAACTCCAGCAAAGCGTTTTGACCTCATGTTTGATGTCAATGTGCGCGGTACCTTCCTGACATCGCAGGCTGCACTTCCACACCTGCAAAAGAGCGCAGCCGACGGTCGAAATCCACATATCCTCACCTTGTCGCCTCCACTGTCAATGAAGGCAAAGTGGTTTAAGAATCACGTTGCCTACACAATGGCAAAGTACGGAATGTCGATGTGTGTCCTTGGTATGGCAGAAGAATTCAAACGTGAAGGCATTGCTGTTAACGCACTGTGGCCACGTACGGCAATCGATACAGCGGCACTTCAGATGATTCCAGGAATCGATACCGCAACTTGTAGAACACCCGAGATTCTCTCCGATGCTGCCTACGTGATTTTGAATCGTGACTCCAAGGAGAACTCAGGAAATTTCTACGTAGATGATGAAGTTCTAGCAAGCGTCGGAATTACAGATCTTGAGAAATACTCAGTGGTTCCTGGCACCAAAGACTTCCTTCTAGATTTCTTCCTGGATTAATATCTGCATATGTTGATAGCGTCTGGACCATTTGGAATGCTCGCTGGGTTGCCACTGCACCCTCTTCTTGTGCACTCAGCTGTTGTTCTAGTTCCACTTGTTGCCATCGGTGCACTAGTTATGTCATACCTTCCTAGTTTCTCTCGTCGCCACGGCAAATTAATTCTTATTCTGGCCCTGATCGCACAAGTAAGCGTGTTTCTTGCCAAGATGAGCGGAGAGGCATTTTCAGAGATCCTCGATAAGAATGTCGGGAAGCATGCAGAGCTAGGTGAGATTGCCCCACTCGTGACGCTGCCTATGGTTGCTCTGATCTATCTACGCTGGAGAATGGATCGCGCAGGTTCTTCAATCGGTAACGTTGTGATTCGTCGACTGACATCGGTTGCATTGGTAGTTTCAAGCCTCGCAAGCTTGATCGTAATTTTTCTAGTTGGCCACTCAGGCGCTAGCTCTGTTTGGGGCTGGATCGATAAATTGTAAAAATCAGTGAGCTCAATAGCGCGCTCACTACCGATGCTGCAATGATTGCAACGACAGCAATATTCTGTAGTCCTTGATTTTCAAAGGCCAAATCCGCAATAAAGAGAGCCACCGTAAATCCGATTCCGGCGGCGCTTCCAGTTGCTGCGAGTTTTCCGATTGAGGCATCTTCAGGAAGTTGAGCAATCCGCGCCTTTGATGCAGCCAGGGCTGAAGCAAGAACGCCAAGTGGTTTTCCGACCACAAGTCCCACGAAAATTCCCCAAGCAATAACTGAAGAAGTTGCAGCGATTAAGGATTTCTCAGTTATGACAACACCTGTATTTGCCGTCGCAAAAATTGGAACGATGATAACGGAAGAAAATGGATGCAACTTGGCTTCCAGATATTCAATATAAGAGATTGATCCGTCATCTATATCCTCAAGATCGCTATCCTCCTTCACGGTTGAGGGAGTAAGCAGGCCAAGAATCACGCCTGCCAATGTTGGGTGAACACCGGTGCGATAGAGCCCATACCAAAGTAGAAGTCCGCAGAGGATGTAGATGAATATCGAAGTGACATTCATTTTCTGCAAGGCAAGAATAAGCAATATTGCGCCAACGGAAGCGAGCACCCATGAGGACGCAATTCCACTCGAGTAGACGATTGCAATAATCAGGATTGCACCTATGTCATCGATGACTGCAAGAGCTAGTAGAAAAGATCGCAGCGATAGCGTGACAACTGGTCCCATCATGGCGAGCAGGCCGACAGCTAGCGCTATATCGGTTGCAACTGGAACTGCCCAACCTTCGGGTGCGACATCACCTGCAATCAGAAGATAAATACCGGCAGGAAGTGCCATCCCGCCAATGGCTGCGATAAATGGCATGGCAGCCTTTTTGACCGATGCAAGATGACCCGAGACAAGTTCACGTTTGATTTCAAGTCCTACGACAAAGAAGAAAATTGTCATCAAACCGTAGTTGATGATTTTAAGTACGGTCAGCTTGAGATAGAGGATTCCACTATCGATAGTAAAACCTAAGGCAAGGAAATCGAAGTAGCGATCAGATAAAGGTGAGTTGGCAATTATTAAGCCGAGGACCGCTGCAAGAATTAAGAGTGCACCTGATGATGATTCCTTGTGGAGAAACTCTCTCAATGGGGATATCTCGCGAGCCATAGCGTGAGTCTATCGGAGAGGCACATCGCGAAGAGAAAAACCCCCGCCAGATAACTGACGGGGGTTTTAACTACTACTTTTTAGATATCGAAGTAGAGCTCAAACTCTGCTGGATGCGGACGTAGACGCACGTAATCAACCTCTTGCTTACGCTTCCACTCGATCCAGGTTGAGATGAGGTCTTCGCTGAAGACTCCACCTGCTGTGAGGAATGCGTGATCTGCCTCAAGGCTGTCGAGAACCGCATCAAGTGATCCTGGAACCTGAGGAATCGAACGAGCTTCTTCACCTTCTAGTTCGTAGAGGTCTTTATCTACTGGAGCAGGTGGCTCGATCTTGTTCAAGATTCCATCGAGACCTGCCATTAGCATCGCTGCAAATGCTAGGTATGGATTCGATGATGGATCTGGGCAACGGAATTCGATGCGCTTTGCCTTAGGACTTGATCCGGTAATTGGAATACGGATACATGCAGAACGGTTACGCGCTGAGTAGACAAGGTTTACAGGTGCTTCGTAACCTGGAACTAGTCGGCGGTAAGAGTTCACTGTTGGATTGGTAAATGCAAGAAGTGATGGGGCGTGCTTCAAGAGTCCACCGATATACCAACGAGCCATATCTGAAAGATCGCCATATGTTCCTGCTTCGAAGAAGAGTGGCTTTCCATCTTTCCAGAGCGATTGGTGAACGTGCATACCTGATCCGTTATCTCCGAAGAGTGGCTTTGGCATGAAGGTAGCTGTCTTGCCACCTTCCCATGCAACGTTGCGAATGATGTACTTAAACTTCATAAGCTCATCACCTGCTGTGAGAATATCTGTGAAGCGGTAGTTGATCTCCATCTGTCCAGCAGTTCCCACTTCGTGGTGTGAACGCTCAACGAGAAGCCCTGCACGACCAAGTTCCATCACCATTTCATCGCGAAGATCTGCGAATTGATCTGTTGGGGAAACTGGGAAATATCCACCCTTAATACGTGTGCGGTATCCGCGGTTTGGTGTTCCATCTGGATCTGCAACGATGCCTGTATTCCATGCACCCTCATATGAATCGATGTGGTGGTAAGCCTCGTTGATACCAGTCTTGAAACGAACGGCATCAAATACGTAGAACTCAGCCTCTGGTGCAAAGAATGCCTGATCAGCAATGCCAGTTGACTTTAAGTAGTCAACGGCCTTCTTTACAACTCCGCGAGGATCGCGTGAGTAGGGAGTGTTATCTGTTGGGTTGTGAACAGAGAAAATAATGATGAGAGTTTTTTCCAAGCGGAAAGGATCAAGGTAGGCAGATTCTGGAACTGGGAGAAGCTTCATATCTGACTCGTGGATTGATTGGAATCCGCGGATTGAAGAGCCGTCAAACATCAAACCATCGGTGAAGACTGCTTCATCGAATGACTCAACTGGGACGTTGAAGTGATGTTGAATTCCTGGAAGATCGGTAAAGCGAACATCAACAAGTTTTACATCTTCCTTCTTGATGTATGCAAAAATTTCTTGCGCATTCTTAAACATGGAGTACTCCGATTTTTCTTGTGATGGCAGTGAGACGCTCGGCTCTGAGGCTCTTTGTTATGGCTTAACCCTAGATCCACTAGGTAAAAATGGCATCATCGCCGTGTTACATCCTTGTTAAATGACTTCAATCAGGCACAAGGGTGGTGCTCGGATAGGCTTAGACCATGTCATCTCTGGAGATAGATCCGCGTTACCCCCGTGTTAGCCAGGGGCGACGAATGTTGGGCGTGCTGATCGATTGGTTGATGTCTTATGCCATCGCAATAGGCTTCTTTGTTGAGTTTGGGGAGTCCTCTATGGGGGCCGTGGTCTTCCTTATTTTCACAGCTCAATACCTGATCTTCGCAGCCCTCGGAGGAGCAACGCCAGGGCATCGAATTGTTGGACTTAAGATCGTCCGTTTTTCAGATGGTGGAATGCCGACACCGATTCAGGCTCTAATTAGAACCGGCCTACTAGTTTTGATTCTCACTGCAATCACCTTTGACCAAAACGGTCGCGGTATCAATGAACGCTTGAGCAATACAGTTCTTATAAGAACTCGCTAAGTGTTATCGCTTAGGAACGCGTACGTTCTTTGGCATTGGCCCCTTTGGCATTGGTAGAGACATTCCACCAACTGCTTTGAGGCGTGCACGCACTTCTCTCACCTGACGAGGCGAGAGAGATTTCTTAAATTTGCCAACATGCTTCTGTAATTTACGAAGAGGTACCTCGCCATCACCGTCTCCAACTGTAATTTCATAGATGGGCACACCGGGGGCAAAACGCTCGGCGTCACGACGTGCTGTTTGAAGAAGTTGGCGCGTTGCAAAGGTGCCCTCGGCGGTAAGAACAATTCCTGGACGACCTACGCTGCGATGGACCATATCTTGGTTCTTATTGATTGCAACTGCTGGAGTTGTTGTCCATCCCTTGCGGATTGCCATGAGGACGCTAGCAGCAGCGCCCATCTGACCTTCCACACTTGCAAAGCTTGCGTTAAGAGCAATGCGAGAGAAGACAAAAAGTGAAGCAAGAAGCGCAAGTGGCAGAGAGATAAATCCAAAGTAGTAAGGATGATCTACTACCAAGCCAATACCAATACCTGCTGCAAGGACTACAATAAAGATTAAAGCTAAGACGCTTCCAATCCATGGCTTAGCGCTCTTAGTTAATGAGTAGGCATCGCGAATTGCTTTAAAGCGTGGTTCGCGGATCTTTGGCTCTTTTTTCTTCCGTTTAAACATGAGCGTTAGTTTAGGGGAGCAGGGGCGCTTCCACCAAGGCGGATCGGTGCCCAACGCGCACCTTGGTGGCTATCTGGATAGTGAGATTGCACATCAAGAAGAAGGGCCTGCATTGCAGCGCGAAGCTGGGCCTCACCCTCTTCAACATCATCGGCCTTTGTAAAGTAGAGAGGCTCGCCAAAAGTGACAGAGATTGGATATTTATTTCTCTTCAAATCTCGCTTTACCTTTTTTGTCCAAATTCTTTGAGAGCCCCATACGACCGCTGGAATCACCGGAACTCCAGCGCCCATAGCTAAGCGCACTGCGCCAGATTTAAACTCTTTTAATTCGAAACTTACCGAGATAGTTCCTTCGGGAAAGATTCCAACGATCTCGCCAGATTTAAGAGCGCGAAGTGCTGCGACAAATGATGCTGATCCGCTGGATCGGTCAACGCTGATGTGATGCATTCCGCGCATCAAAGGACCTGCTATTTTGTTTTCGAAAATTTCTTTCTTCGCCATAAAGCGCACGTAGCGCTTTACCGGAAGAGCAGCGGTGCCGATTAGTGCGAAATCAAGGTAACCAATGTGGTTCATCGCAAGAATGGCTCCACCCTCACGAGGAATGTTGTGATCACCTTTGAAATCAAATTTAAGTCCGAGGTATTTCCAGAAAGTCTTAAGAACAACGACTACCGGCGGATAGACAATATCAGCCACTTACTTGCTCCCGGACTGTGCTCGGGATTCCATAGCTTGTCGATAGAGGCGACCTGCGCGATAGCTACTACGCACAAGTGGACCACTCATGACTCCAAGAAAACCGACCTCTGTGGCCTCTTGAGCAAGTTCTACAAACTCTTCTGGCTTTACCCAACGTTCGACAGGGTGATGCTTCGTGGTCGGACGCAGGTACTGGGTGATCGTTATCAAATCACAACCGGCTGCACGAAGATCAATGAGCGCTTGAGAAATCTCTTCACGAGTCTCTCCGAGTCCAAGTATTAGATTTGATTTTGTGATGAGGCCGTAGTCGCGCGCCTGTGTAATCACATTGAGCGAGCGATCGTAGGTAAATGCTGGGCGGATAGTCTTAAAAATTCGTGGAACGGTTTCAAGATTGTGAGCAAAGACTTCAGGGGCAGCTTCGAAGACGAGGTTGAGTAATTCTGGATTACCGCTGAAATCTGGCGCTAACATCTCTACACCACATCCAGGATTGATCTCGTGAACCTTGCGAATTGTCTCTGCATAGAGCCATGCGCCTTCATCTTCTAGATCATCACGTGTAACTCCAGTGATGGTGGCATATGCAAGTCCCATCGTTTTTACCGACTCAGCGACTTTACGTGGTTCTTCGCGATCTATCGGCAGAGGTTTTCCGGTATCGATATTGCAGAAATCGCATCGTCTGGTGCAGCGATCTCCGCCGATCAGGAAGGTTGCTTCTTTATCTTCCCAACATTCAAAAATATTTGGACAGGCAGCCTCTTGGCAGACAGTGTGCAGACCCTCAGTTTTTACAAGTGAACGAAGTCGAGTGTATTCAGGGCCCATATTTGCCCGCGTTTTAATCCACTCTGGCTTACGTTCGATGGGAGTTTCTGCATTGCGGGCTTCGATGCGCAACAACTTTCGATCATCAGGATGTGTTGTCATCTGCTCACCTTCGCTAGAGATTCATACATATATTTCTCGACTACAGGAAGAACTTCGTCGACGCTAATACTACGGCCGAGCTCGAGGGCAAGTGATGTCACGGCCGCATCTTCGATCCCGCAGGGAATTATTGCTTCAAATGCGCTCAGATCAGGCTCAACATTGAGTGCAAAGCCATGCATGGTCACCCCACGGGCAACCCTGATCCCAATGGCTGCAATCTTGCGTTCGCCGTTGCTATCTACAACCCAGACTCCTGATCGACCTTCAACGCGTGTAGCTGTCAGCCCAAGCTCTAAACATGTTGCGATGAGGGCTGATTCGATTTCGCGAACAAATCCAACGAGCTCTGTTGGTTTTGCAAGTCGAACAATTGGGTAACCAACTAATTGTCCAAGACCATGCCAGGTGATTTTCCCGCCGCGATCAACATCGATCACAGGTGTTCCATCGTGTGGACGTTCATGATCTTGGGTGCGTTTGCCAGCGGTGTAGACAGAAGGATGTTCAACTAAGACAAGTGTGTTCTCGCGTTTGCCATCTGAGATTTCACTGTGTAAGGAACGTTGCAAATCGAGAGCTTCTGCATAATCCATCACACCCGCTCGCTTGAGAGCGATAGGAGAGTGCGAGATTGTTGAGTCGACGACTGGCACAGCCCCAGCCTAAAGGTAGGCTTGCCTTCTTGCTAATCAAGCCCATGTGTTCCTAAGAAAGGCCCATTTCACCGTGTCGACAACAACTACAAAGAACCGTAAGCCATATGCCATTTCCATGTTGGTGGTGATCGCCTGGTTCCTCGTTACTGGAATATTTGGACCTCTCTTCGGAAAGCTCACATCTGTACAGGAGAACAACAACTCTTCATTCTTACCTAAGGGTGCCGAAGCGACACAGGCATCAGAAGTGATCGCTACTTTTTCAGATAAAGACTCGTTTACATTTCCAACGCTAATCCTCTTTGAAGGTAAGGGAGATCCAGCGACGTTTGCAGCGATCAATTCTCATCTTGCGACAGTTGGCGACGTTACGCTCGGCGGAACTACCGCGAAAATCTCTGATTACATCGCACCTGGTCAGCAAATCACTGTATTCCCATCAGAAGATGGTGCAGCGATACTTGCCAATATTCCTCTTGATGGAACAGCCCTTGGCAAGGTTCTCTCTAATGACGAACCCGTGCTTCCAGCAATCGTAGAAGCGCTACGCGAAGATATTGCACCAATCGCAGAAGCTAACGGCGTTGATTCATATGTGACTGGCCCTGGTGGGCTCTTTGGTGATCTCTTTGCAGCTTTTGGAACAATCGACTCAACGCTCTTGCTAACAACTTTGGGCGTAGTCGCGGTGATTTTGATCGTTGTCTACCGCTCACCAATCTTGTGGATCATCCCGCTTCTCTCGGCGCTCTTCGCGCTCACTCTTGCTGGTGGAATTGTTTATCTCCTTGCGAAAAATGACATCATCGATGTGGATGGGCAGTCACAGGGAATTCTTTCTATTCTGGTTATTGGTGCGGCGACAGATTATGCGCTATTACTTATTGCTCGTTACCGTGAAGAGTTACATCTTCACGAAAGCAGATTTGATGCCATGCGTGCTGCATATAAAGGTGTATGGGAGCCAATCCTGGCATCCGGTTCAACTGTTGCCATTTCACTTCTGATTCTTCTCTTCAGCCAACTCTCAAATACAGCAGGTTTGGGACCAGTTGGTGCTATCGGAATTGTCTGTGCGATGTTTACGATTCTCACACTCTTGCCGGCGCTTCTACTTGTTTTCGGTCGTTGGATCTTCTGGCCACGTAAGCCACTTCATGATGGGGATGATCACGTCATGAGTGGCCTATGGTCAAAGGTCGGAGCATCAGTTGGACGTAACCCTCGTAAAGCGTGGGTCGTCACAGGATCGGTTCTTCTGCTCTTTGCATTTGCATCAACAACGCTAAAGACCGACGGTCTCGGAACGATCGATACCTTTACCGGAAACCCAGAATCTGTAGTGGGCCAAAAGAAACTGGAGACTCACTTCCCTGGTGGAGAAGGAGATCCAACACAAGTTGTCTTCTCTGCATCAAAAATTGATCAGATGAGCGCAGCGCTGAAGAGCGCTCCAGGTGTTACTGATGTGAGCCCACAATTGGCGGGTCTTCCAATACCTGGTCAGCCACTTCCTGAAATCGCAGAAGTTAATGGCAAGGTCATTCTCAATCTCACCTTAAATCGTGCGCCAGATAGTGTTGAAGCTGGAAACGATGTTCCAGAGATTAGACGAATCGCAAAATCTGTTGATTCCTCTGCTCTTGTAGGCGGAACCAGCGCTGTTTACTTTGATGTGCGAACTGCGAATGCTCAAGACAATCGCACAATCATTCCGATCGTTCTCTTGGTTATTACATTGATCCTAGGACTTCTCCTACGAAGCATTCTCAGCGCAGTTCTTTTGTTGGGCACGGTAGTGCTTTCTTACTTTGCAACGTTAGGTGTCTGTGCACTTGTCTTCAATCACATCTTCGGATTCCCAGGGGGAGATAACTCCTTCCCATTATTTGCCTTCATATTCCTTGTAGCTCTCGGCATTGATTACAACATCTTCCTAATGACTCGTGTTCGTGAAGAGTCTCTCAAGATTGGTACACGTGCTGGTGTTATCAAGGGTCTTACTGTCACGGGTGCTGTGATTACTTCTGCGGGAATTGTGCTTGCTGCGACATTTGCAGTCCTTGGACTCTTGCCATTGGTACCACTGGCCCAGCTTGGCTTCGCAGTCGCATTCGGTGTCCTACTCGATACGATCATTGTTCGCTCAATCTTGGTGCCTGCTCTGGTTCACGAGATCGGTCCTAAAGTTTGGTGGCCATCAAAACTTGCTAAGGAGTCGGTGAATTAATTCATGCGCGCTGGAATCGCAGGTTATGGGTTAGCAGGTCGCGTCTTTCACGCACCGCTTCTTAAGGGCTGCGGTTATGAAGTCACTTCAATCCTGACTTCAAATCCAGAGCGTATCGCGCAGGCAAAGAGTGACTTCCCAGATGCGCAGATATTTTCAGAGCTTGATGCTTTCTTAGACTCTGGCCTCGATCTAGTTGTGATCGCATCGAGCAACGTGGCACATCTACCTCAAACTCGCGCATCGCTTGAACGTCAGATTCCTACAGTTGTTGATAAACCAATGGGACGCACAGTGGCTGAAGTGAAGGAGATGATCGAGCTCTCTGAGAAGAATGAAACGCTACTCACAACATTCTTTAATCGCCGGTGGGATAGCGACAGTTTGACGATTAAGAAGTTGTTAAGCACTGGCGAACTCGGGCAGCCGTTTCGATTTGATGGTCGTTTTGAACGATTCCGTCCCGAACGTAATCTCGCATCATGGCGTGAGAATCTCTCTCCTGAAGATGGCGGCGGTCTACTGCTAGATCTGCAATCTCACTTGATATCTACCGCACTTGATTACTTCGGACCTGCTCAAGTGGTGAGCGCTAGCGTTCGATCTATTCGCGGCGGTGCCGATGATGACGTCACTGTGACGTTAAAACATGACTCAGGTGTTGACTCGTATTTAGCAGCATCAGCTGTCAGTGGTGCTCCAGGACCGCGGGTGAGATTACTCGGTAGCAAGGGTGCGTTAGTCATCAACGAATTAGACCCACAAGAGGATGCATTGCGCGCGGGCGAGATTCCTTTTGGCGGGGCTTGGTCAACTCCGATGACAAGCGCTGCCGCGATTCATAGAGGCGATGAAGTCATTTCAGTGGAGAGTATTTCTGGAAATTACGCAGACTTCTATTCGCTAGTGAAAGCGGCAATAGAGAGCGGCTCTACTGCTCCCGTCTCACCTGCAGATGCCTTGCGCGTAGCCGAGATCATTGAAGAGGCGCGTGCTCTAAGTGTCCGATAGTTCTCTGCCCGTCGTAGTTGTTGGGGCAGGCCTTGCAGGTTTATCGGCGGCTAGGTCATTGATCGAGGCAGGTATTGATGTGCGGATATTGGATGCATCAACAAGCGTTGGTGGGCGTGTACAAACGGATGAGATAAATGGTTATCGATTCGACCGTGGCTTCCAATTAATTAATGCAGGCTATCCAGAAGTCAAAGAACTTGAAATCATCGATCAACTGGACTTCAACTATGCACCGAGAGCTGTAGACATCGCACTCGATGGATTTTCAGTGCGTCTAGGAGATCCTCGAAAGTATTTCTTTTCGGCTCTGCGCAGCGACTCAGGGAGCTTGCGAGAGAAACTCTCATTTCTAAAGTATCTCTTTTCAAAATCTGCGCATGGATCTAACGTGGAGAGTGAGTTGTTGGCCGCAGGTTGCAACAAGCTCTACGCACGAGTTCTTAAGCCGTTTTTAACCGGAGTTTTCCTGGCCCAACCTTCCCGTGTTGATTCGGTGAGCGGCAGAGAGATCATCAAGAGTTTTATTGCAGGCGCACCGGGTTTGCCAGCGCGAGGTGCGGGGGAGCTCTCTCGAGTCCTAGCAGCTCAAATAGGTTCTATCGAGGCGGGCGTTCAAGTAAATGCAATTACAGGATTAGAGCTCAGTACTTCAAAGGGAGTGATTGCAGCCCGCGCGATTATTGTTGCCACTGATCAAATCACGGCTGCACAACTTCTTGAAATTGAAGAGGTTGGAGAAAGTGTCAGCTGTACGACGTGGTTTCACTCGACACCTGACTCAATTCAGTGCGATTCCACGTTGCGAGTAGATGGTTTAGCTCGAGGGCCAATTGTAAATTCAATTGCGATATCCAAGTTGATACCCTCCTCTGCACCAGTTGATCGCACACTTTTTTCAAGTACTTCCCTAGGCCATGCCTCAGAATCTGAAGTGAGGCGTCACCTCTCCCTGATGTGGGGTGTTGATACGGCAGGTTGGGAGCTCGTTGCAAAGTACGACATTAAAAACGCACTTCCACTTTTCGCTCCTGGGCTTTCGCACGCACAATCACTACAGGTAAGGCCAGGGGTGTGGCGTGCCGGAGATTACTTAAGTGCCGCATCACAAAACGGGGCACTTGCATCAGGGCGACTTGCAGCCCTTGAGTTAATTAATTCTCTATAAGAGCTTCGAGGGCTGATGTGACATGCGGATAATCCCATGTGAAGCCAGCATCAATAAGTTTTTGTGGAATAACTTTCTTCGAACCTAGTACCTCTGATGAGAAACCACCAAGAACGATCTTGAGTGCAAATGCAGGAGCTGGAAAGAGCGCTGGACGATGCATAGCTCGAGCTAGTGCTGCTGTGAATTCTTGATTTGTTACCGGGTTTGGTGATGTCAGATTTATTGGACCCTCGATTGGATTTTCGAGTGCAAAGGTGATTGCGCGAATAACATCGTGCAGAGTGATCCAAGACCACCATTGCTTACCAGAACCAAGTTTGCCACCGAGACCAAACCTAAAAAGGGGAAGCATCTTTCCGAGTGCGCCACCAGTTGGATCCAGAACCAGCCCTGTACGAAGCTTTACAGTACGAATTGGTGATGCGATATCTGCTGCCGCTTCCCACTCACGACATACCGCGGCGAGGAAATCATCTCCCACACGATCACTTTCAACGACAGCTCTATTTCCAGATTCGCCATACCAGCCGATAGCGCTAGCGCTAATAAAAACTTGTGGCTTCACTTCAGCAACAGCTTTTGCAATTGCCTCTGTTCCAAGTAATCGAGAGTTAAGAATTTGTGACTTGTATTTCTTACTCCAACGCTTATCTCCAACACCTACGCCTGCTAAATGAATGATTGCATCTACTCCGGCAAGAGCTGCGGTATCTACATAACCAGTTGCTGGGTCCCATTGCACTTCATCAGGAGAGACAGGAAGTCGGCGTACAAGGCGCTGAACTGTATGGCCTTCACTTTTGAGATGACCAACCAGAGCGCTTCCGATTAAACCGGATGCGCCAGTGACAGCAATTCGCTGAGGGAGTACAGACATTAGAGTCCTAGATCAGACTCAAATGAACCGCCTTCGAGACGCTCTTTGAGGGTGACAAGGAATCGAGCTGCATCAGCGCCGTCAACAACGCGGTGATCATATGAAAGACCGAGATAAACCATTGAGCGAATTGCAATTGTCTCTCCGCCATCTTCCCCGCGGACAACCATTGGTCGCTTAACAATTGCACCTAGGCCCAAGATTGCAACCTGTGGCTGATTGATGATTGGAGTATCAAAAAGCGCACCACGGGATCCAGTGTTGGTGATTGTAAATGTTCCGCCACTGAGTTCGTCGGGGTTGACCTTGTTATCGCGAGTACGTGCTGCGAGATCTGAGATCTTGCGTGCAACGCCACCCATGTTGAGATCGCCCGCATTTGCAATAACTGGAACTAACAATCCGCGTTCGGTATCGACAGCAATTCCGAGGTGTTCAGCGCCGTGGTAGATGATCTGGTCACCTTCGACGGATGAGTTAAGTACTGGGTGTTGCTTGAGTGCTTCACACACTGCAACTGAGAAGAATGGAAGGAAAGAGAGTTTGACTCCTTCGCGGGCTTCAAAAGATGCCTTAGCGCGATCACGAAGTCGTGCAATCTTTGTTACATCCACTTCGATCACTGTGGTCAACTGTGCTGAGACTGCAAGTGATTCAACCATTCGCGCAGCAATCACTTTGCGAAGTCGAGACATTGTCACTGTAGTTCCGCGCAATGGTGAAGTAGCAACGGGAGAAGATGTACGTGGTGCAGATGGCGCTGCGGATGCGACAGGTGTAACAGCAGTTTGCTTAGCAGCAGCTTCCACATCTTCACGACGAATTCGTCCGCCGATACCTGTTCCTCTTACGGAAGCAAGATTGACTCCAAGTTCAGATGCAAGTTTTCTAACGATAGGAGTGACATAAGAATCTTGTGGCTGTGCCACTGGAGCTACCGGTGCTGCAACAACCGGTGCTGCAACAACCGGTGCTGCAACAACCGGTGGAGGGGTCGCAGCGGCAGCAACAACTGGAGCTACTGGAGCTACCGGTGCTGCAACTGGAGGTGGGGTAGGGACAGCCGGTGCTACAACTGCGCCAGCGCCGCCGATTACTGCAAGGCGCGCACCAACTGGAACGGTGGAATCAACTGCGACATCGATCGAAATAAGAGTTCCGGCAACCGGTGATGGAATCTCTGTATCAACCTTGTCTGTTGAAACTTCAAGAAGAGCCTCATCCACTGCAACGCTATCGCCAACATTTTTGAGCCAACGTGTAACGGTTCCCTCACTGACACTCTCACCAAGTGCAGGCATGGTAATAATGGTTCCACTTGTAGCTGGTGCAGGAGCAACTGGTGCAGCGGCAACCGGTGCAGCAACTGGTGGTGGAGTGGGAGCTGCTACTGGGGCAGCAACTGGTGGAACGGCAACTGGTGCAGCCGCAGCAGCAACACCATCTTCGATGATTGCAAGATCTGCACCTACTGGAACGGTTGCATCAATCTGTACAAGAATCTTTGAGAGTGTTCCTGAAACTGGTGAAGGGATCTCTGTATCTACCTTGTCAGTTGATACTTCAAGAAGTGGTTCGTCAACGTTGATGTGATCGCCTTCGGCCTTAAGCCAACGGGTGACAGTTCCTTCAGTCACGCTCTCGCCAAGTGCTGGCATCTTTACAGAGAATGTCATTTGTGTTCTCCCTTTATCCGTGTGCGTGAAGCGGTTTACCGGCTAGAGCCATGTGCGCTTCGCCCATAGCTTCAGACATTGTTGGATGTGCATGAATGAGAGGAGCAACATCTGCTGCAGTTGCTTCCCAGTTAAAGATTAATTGTGCTTCGGCAAGTAATTCTCCGACGCGTGATCCGACCATATGGATTCCAAGTACAGGTCCATTCTTTTCTGCGACCAATTTAACCGATCCGGAAGTTCCAAGAATTTGAGCTTTACCGTTTCCTGCTAAGTCGTAGTTGAGTTCAACGACATCATGTCCGCGCTCTTTAGCTTGAGCCGTTGTAAGACCCACTGACGCAACTTCTGGTTCTGAGTAAGTCACACGGGGGACACCATCGTAATTAATTGGACGTGGGTTAAGCCCTGCAATTTCTTCAGCAACAAGGATTCCTTCCTGGAATCCAACGTGAGCTAGTTGAAGAGTAGGAATAAGGTCACCAACTGCCCAAATGCCTGGAACGTTTGTGCGGCATTTGTTATCGACGATCACATATCCGCGATCCATGGTGATGCTTTGTTCTTCATAACCAAGATTTGCAGAGACTGGACCGCGGCCTACAGCGACAAGAAGAAGTTCAGCGCTAAAGGTACGACCATCTTCCAGTTCGACAGTGACGCCATCGGCGGTGACGGTGTGAGACTTAAAGCGAGTTCCGAGTTCAAAATTGATTTTGCGCTTTCGATATGCTCGCTCGAGAAGTTTTGAAGAAGATTCATCCTCGAGTGCGATGAGGTGAGGTAGGCCTTCAATGATTGTTACTTCAGAGCCGAATGACTTCCAGACTGAGGCGAACTCACAACCAATGACGCCTCCACCCAGAACAATGACGCTCTTTGGAATGTAATCAAGTTTTGTACCGTGATCGGAGGTGATGACGCGCTTTCCATCGATTTCAAGCCCTGGAAGAGTTCTGGCATATGAGCCCGTCGCTAAAATGACATTTTTTCCGGTGTAGCGAACGCCATTTACTTCAACAGTGTCTCGTGAAACTAATTTTCCGTAACCTTCAACATATGTAATGCCGCGGGATTTAACTAACCCTTGAAGACCCTTATGCAACTTAGTAATGACTCCATCTTTATATGAATTTACTCCATTCATATCGATCGAGTTCAAGGTTGAGTTGATTCCAAATTGTGATGATTCGCGGGCAGTATCTGCGACTTCACCTGCATGGAGTAACGCCTTTGTTGGGATACATCCGCGGTGAAGGCAGGTTCCGCCAAGCTTATCGGCTTCGATGAGAACGACAGAGAGTCCGAGTTGAGCGCTTCGTAGTGCGGCTGCGTATCCGCCGCTTCCGCCACCGAGTACAACGAGATCAACGTTAGACACGAAAGTTCTGCTCCTTTGCTCACCTGACCGCAAGGCCTATACCCATATCTTGCCAGCCTGACCCCTCAATGACTAACTGGCGCTGCCTTGAACTCACATAATGAGAGCGAGATAACGCCAGCAAGCAGATTCGAGCGAGGTTAGATTTGTGCCTTTGCCGCTGCGACGAGCGAACGGACGCCAATGCCGGTTCCACCAACAGGGGTGTATCCGTGGACTGTGCGATCGTTATATGCCGGACCTGCAATATCTAGATGCAGCCAAGGGAGATCATCAGAAACAAACTCCCTGAGGAAGATTCCGGCGACAAGCATTCCACCCATGCGATCCCCAATATTTGCAAGATCGGCAACCGGTGAATCTAGTGATGCACGAAGTTCAGTAGGAAGCGGCATTGGCCAGAACTGCTCACCCGTTTCTTGAGTTACTGCAAGGAAAGCTTCTGAGAGTGCTTCATTGTTTGTCATGACTGCACTTGTACGTGTTCCTAGTGCAATAACTTGAGCACCGGTAAGAGTGGCGATGTCAAAAATTGCATCAAGATTTTTCTCTTCTTGTGCGCGCTGTAACGCATCGGCAAGAACGAGTCTGCCTTCCGCATCTGGATTAAGAACTTCAACAGTCTTGCCGCCATAAATAGTAATGATGTCACTTGGACGAGTTGCATTGTCGCTGACCATATTTTCAGCCAGAGGCGCCCACGCATCGATTGCCACAGGTAGTTTCAGAGCAGCAATTGCTAAAACCGCGCTACAGACTGCAGCGGCTCCACTCATATCTGATTTCATTGCTTCCATGCCGAGAGCGGGCTTGAGTGCAAGTCCACCGCTATCAAAGGTAATTCCCTTTCCAACAAAGGCATAACGTTTTGCAGGCTTTGTCTTACCTGTCGGTGTGTAAGAAATGCGAACAAGACGTGGGGGATTAGCTGAACCTTGACCGACTGCAGTAATTCCGCCGTAACCCTTGCTCTTCAAAGTTGTCTCAGTCATCACGGTGATAGTTAGACCTGCACGAGCACCGCCTGCTGCCTTCACCTCAGCGATCATTCGATCTGCAAAAGAGGCTGGATTGAGGTGGCTCGGCGGAGTATTGATGAGATCGCGAGTCAGAAATGTGTATTGAGCAATGACAGCTGCCTCTGTAACGGCATCTGTAAATTCAGCTTTAGCGGCGTGCGGTGTAAATATTTTTGCTGCGGTTAGGGATGAGTTACTAGTAACAACTTCATCGCTGCGAAATTCGTTAAAGAGATATGCGCCAAGTGCTGCGCCTTGGGCAACTGCTGATACTCCTTCAAGGTTTTGTGCTGGAAGAGCAAAGGTTGCCGACTTTTGATTGGAGAGGGTACGTGAAGCTGCCCCTGCCGCGCGACGAAGAAGTTCGTGGCCGTAACTCGAAGATGCTTTTCCTAAACCTGTAAATACAAGCAGACGAACAGAGTTACCTGGAATCTTGATGACTTCATCGGCCTTTCCGGTTGCTCCCATATCGCCAAGAATCTCTTCCAAACTCTTTGTATCAAGTGCGAGATCTCCAGATTCAATGATCAGGGTTGGCTTTCCGCCTTTACGTTGGGCGGGACCTTGCGCGAGACCGACAACGAGAATGTCATCTTTAAGTGAGGAGGTGAGGGAGAGTGCGGTCATAGTCGATGTCACACATGCCTTTCGAGAGTTTCGGGGTTGCCAACTGCCTGTCCTAGCGCCGTAAGTGTAGGTTGATGGGATGAAAAATTCACCTTTGCACAGTCGCCACCTCGCTCTTGACGCGAAGATGGCTGATTTTGGTGGCTGGTTGATGCCTATTGAGTATCCAGGGTCAGGTGTCTTGGCTGAACACGCGGCCGTCCGCGAACGTGTGGGGCTCTTTGATGTCTCCCACCTCGGCAAAGCGCGCGTGAGCGGTGAGGGAGCTCTCGAGTTTCTCAATAGTGTTTTCACAAATGATTTACTTCGAATTACAGATGGGCAAGCTCAGTACACATTGCTCTGTAATAAAGAGGGTGGAGTTATTGATGACTTAATCGTCTATCGAAATAGCGCAACCGATCTGTTCTTAGTTCCAAATGCATCTAATACGACGGATGTGGTCCGAGTCCTGCAAGAGAACGCTCCAGCAGGAATCGTCGTTGAAAATCTACATGAAGAATTTGGTGTCATCGCATTGCAAGGTCCGCGTGCTTCGGCTGTTCTTAAAGCACTTGGTGTTGAACCTGAGATGGATTACATGGCATTCTCACATGTGCGTATCGGTCAGGCAGATGTAATTTTATGCCGAACTGGATATACAGGTGAACACGGTTTTGAAATCTTGCCACAAAGAGCTGATGTTGAATCCGTTTGGGATATTTGCGCAGCAGCAGTGTTGGCCGAAGATGGAGCAATCTGTGGACTTGGTGCGCGTGACACTCTTCGCACCGAAATGGGATATCCGCTTCACGGTCACGAACTTTCATTAGAGATTTCGCCGGTTCAGGCAAGTGCAACATGGGCCATCGGATGGAAGAAGGGGCCCTTCCACGGTAGTGATGTACTCGTTGCGCAGAAGAGTGAAGGCCCTGCTCGTCGCATGCGCGGATTGAAATCTAACGATCGAGGGATTCCACGTGCAGGTATGGAGCTACAAGATGCTTCAGGCAAAAGCGTTGGCACAGTAACCAGCGGAACTTTCTCACCAACTCTTAGGGTGGGTATTGCGCTGGCACTCATTGATACCCATCTATCGATTGGCGATCAAGTATCAATCGATATCCGTGGACGTGCATCAACTGCCACCATTGTGGAATTCCCATTTGTGCCATCGCACGTACGTTAATTTCTAGTTTGGACCGTGCTCTTAAACTCGATCGGAGTGAGGAAAGCTGCTTTGAAGTAAGTCCGGCGTAAGGCCCTAAGGAATGGTGTTGCTGTCATTACGATCAGGGTCGATGTGAGAATAGCTCGTGGAATATCCCACGCCATTGAAGATGCAAAATGGAATGTAATGAAGCGAGAGAGATTTTCACTTAGCGCTCCACCTGGAATATAAGAAAGTTGAGTATTTGATCCCAGTACCCAGGGCCAGAATTGCAGATCCATTAGTATTCCAAATGCGAAAGCAGCAAATATTCCAACCGCAATAAGCAAGACCTTCTCTGCAGCACCGCGAATCAATTTTCCTGCGAATTTTTGGGGAAGTGCGCCGGTGAGAAGGCCAATCCATCCCGCTGCAAAAACTTGGTAGGGCAGCCATGGGCCAACACCTCCGGTAAGAAGTGCCGAAGTTGTCATGGAGGTAATTCCTAAAAGAAATCCCCACGATGGTCCGAATACTCGGGCTGCGATGATGAGTGCAAACCAGATCGGTTCAAGCCCAGCAGCTCCTGCGCCGAGTGGTCTTAAAAGAGTAATAAATGCACTCATTACTCCAAGGAGCGCAATCGATTTTGCATCGATCGATCCAATTCCAACTTCTGAAATAAGAAGAAAAGCAGAGGCGGCAATTGCAACTACAAATATCCAGTGGAGATTTCCAACATAGAAGAATGGCCAGACAAATCCTGCAAGAGCAATGACTGAGGTAAAGGCAAGAACTACCTTAGATTGAAGTGATAACCGGTAAATTCCCGTAGTTGTTTTCACTCGTTTGAATCCTTACCAGTGGCCGCCGCAATGCCGCGAAGGGCATCTTTGACTGTCAGCCATGGAGCAGGGGACATAACTTTTGCAACTTGTGGTGCAAATGCAGGGGATGAGAGAAGAACATCAAGAGTCGCGCCATCTGCTACAACATCGCCATCTGCCAAAAAGACGACGCGATCGGCGACTTCTGCAACTAGTTCTACATCATGGGTGGCGATCAAGACGCATTTGCCAAGGTTTCGAGCATATGAAACCAAGGTGTCGACTAATAGCGATTTCGCTTGATAATCCAATCCTCTCGTGGGTTCATCCATGATGAGAACATCTGGCGCGCTGCAGAGAATGAGCGCTAGAACTAGCGAAAGTCGTTGGCCTTCCGAGAGATCACGTGGGTGAGCATCGGGATTAATTGTTGGTGTGAGGCGAATCAGGAATGCAAATGTCGATCCGCCCTCTAATCCGTTGTCACGATCACTGGCGGCACACTCTTTAGCTACCGACGGATGAATCAATAAGTCACTGGGCTCTTGTGGAATATAACCAATAGTTGAAAGCCGCTGGCGGCCGTGAAGCTCTGTCGGATCAGTTCCGAGAACCTTTATCTGACCGCCTGTAGATCTATGAAATCCGACGATAGATTTAAAGAGCGTGCTCTTTCCCGCTCCATTGCGTCCCATCACAGCAGATATCTCGCCGGACTTAAACGCAAGTGAGACTTCTCGAAGCGCAACTTTCCCACCATAGAAATGGCTGAGCTTATCTATAGTCACCACTGTCTCACCTGAGATGTCTCCGGTTTGTGAAACGAGAGGCGTGAAGTCACGAAGATGTGTTGTCATTCTTCGCACTTCTCGCACGCTTGTTCCGACAGAATCCAAGTTGAGCGCTCGTGCCAAGTGAACGATGGGCGGGGCGATTGGTGATTTTTTCAGAATCTCTTCTGGGATATCGATCTCAGTCTTGCCATCTGCAGAAATCGCAATAATGCGATCGGCAAAGCCAATAACTCGCTCTAACTTGTGTTCTGAGATAACAACTGTGAGCCCTAGATCATGAACAAGGCGGTGCAGAATTGACAAGACTTCCTCTGCTGCGATCGGATCAAGTGCTGAAGTCGGCTCATCAAGAACCAAAACCTTTGGGTGCATCACCAGTGCGCTTCCAATAGCAACGCGTTGTTGCTCACCGCCGCTCAGCGTTGAGATTGAGCGAGAACGCAGGTGGGCAAGAGAAAGTAAATCCAAAATCTCTTCGACACGTTTGCGCATCACATCAGGGGCGAAGTTAAGAGCCTCCATTCCGAAGACGAGTTCTTCTTCGACAGTATCGGTGACAAATCCATGTGCTGGATTTTGGCCAACAATGCCAATGAGGTGGGCAAGCCCTCCGGGCTTAGTGAGTGAGGTAGAAATTCCATCAACGGAGATATCACCTGCCAATATTCCACCTGTGTGGTGGGGAACAAGGCCATTAATCAGACGTAGAAGTGAAGATTTTCCAGATCCGGTTGCACCAATTACTAAAACCATTTCACCTTCATCAATCGTGAAAGAGAGATCCTCAAAGACGGTGTGCAGTGAATGTGGATAGATCAGCGAAACGCTATTAAATGTAATCATGCAAATGCCATCATCGAGAAAGGTATGAGGGCAAGGGCTGAAAAAATCACTGCCAAATCGCGAAGAAGTATCTTTTCTCTGCGATATCGAGAGCGATGACGTGAATATCCATAACCTCGGGAGTCCATCGCTGCAGCTAAATCGAGTGAGCGTGCCAGTGATTCTTCAAGGAGGGGTAGTGCAACGCCTGCCCAGCCTCGCCTTTGAATACCGCGCATTCTCTGCGCACTTTTAATTCTTGTGGCACTTGTTACTAATTGTGGAAGTACTGATGTAGCGATGACTAGGGCTACACCAAATTCATAGATGAAGATCGGCATCTGACGCAAAAGGCGATGAGGCGATGTAAGTGAAGTTGCGGCTGCAAAAATGCAAATCAGCGTTGCGATCTGAATACCTTCTTCAAAAGCAAAGGTGAGCCGTTCTGCTGTAATCGCGCCACCGATTCTGATACCAGCCATCCAATCCGGAAGGTAAAGAATCGGCAGTTCAAAGAGCGTGTTTCCGGGGATCGGAACGCCAATAGCAATTCCGATAGCGGTGCGGATCACGATGATGATGGCTGCAATTTTGAGGGCAAACCACAAGCCGCCAGACCAAGGACTTTGATCGACAGCGTTGCGATTGATTCGATAAACAATGAAGCACATTCCACCCACTACCGCCAGATTAAAGGCGGTGTGATGGGTTAATGAAACCGCAATGGAAATTGCGATCGCACCGGACCACCAAGTGAGTGGGTGGAATGTTCTCTTCATCTAGATATTAATTACTTCTTGGCTAAAGCTGCCGGTGTAGGAATTTCTACACCACACTCTTTACGCGGATATCCACCGAGGCCACAAATCAACCCTGACTTATCGCCGCGAACTCGAACAACTTTACCTAGTACGTCGATACCTTGCGCCTTTTTATCAATAGTGATGCAGCGTTTAACGGTCTTCAGTGGTTTTTCTCCGGTCGGTGCTAGGTATGCCGCACCGAAATCAATAACAATGGCGATTCTCTTCTTGCCTGCAAGTGGTTTGGTCTTTCCGCAGATTGATTGAAAGTCTGGGAGTACTGATGGAGATGTTGCATCTGGAATCGCTTCACTTGAAAATGTGAATGCCCATCCTTCAACCGATCCATCGGCAATATCAACTGTGGGACCTGTCATTGCAGCTGTCCACGTAGTCGCCTTTGGCGCTGCCTGAAAATATCCCCAATAGCGATAACCGGTATCTGCTGCTTGTGCTGGAGTAATTGTTGTGGCAAGTAATGCAAGTGTGGCTAGAAGTGCGAATTTATTCTTCATTGATCTGGAGCTCCTCATTGTGTGAGAGTCTCACAGGGGTAGCTCCTAGAAATAGCGAATGCACGCTTGACTTTGGACTACGCCCCGCAAACCTCGGCGGGTGTTTGTCAATGTTCTTAGGTAGGTAATCCGACTACGAGCGCAGAACGCTCTTACGGTTGCGGGTCAGCGTCGGATTTTCACCGAACTTCCCCTACAAAAGAACTCGTATTAAGTTGTTTGCATACCTTAGGGGTAGTTAGAACTTTTCTCCTACAGCCACGCCAGGCTTTGGTGCGCGCATGCGGCGAATCTGGGTCGAGCGAAGCCAACCGTACATAGCAAGGCCCTTGCCGTTCTCTTCCGGAAAGCGTGCAATCACTTCGCGCTTGATCTTGCGACCAAGAAGCACTCCATCAATTACTGAAGCAAATAGAACGGTGTACATGAGAATAACGCCGATGACTGCAGCTGCAGCGATTGGAACGAGTGAGACGAGAAGTACAACACCAATAACAGGAAGAAAATATTCACCAATAGAACGACGGGAGTCGACATAATTTCTGACAAATCTTTTTACGGGTCCGCGGTCACGTGATGGAAGTGCATTTTCGTCACCGCGCAGATATGCAGCTCGCTGAGCCATTCGAGCAGCACGAGTTGCAGATTTTTGGCGGGCTTTCTCTTCCTTTGAACGAGCGGGAGCAAGGGATGAAACCTTGCGGGCAGATTCTGCATCTTTACGCTTAGGGGTCGGCCGCCCTTTTTTCTGGGTGGTTTTTTCTTCGGACGATTCGTTACTCATGGCTGGACTATAGAGCGAGCATTCGCTCAAGTGCTAGTTGAGAGAATTTCTTCACCGTGGCATCGACAGATATTTGATTGACTACGTGGCCAGCGACCAAAGACTCCATAGCCCAGACCAGATGGGGGAGATCAATCCGATTCATGGTCGAGCAGTAGCATAAAGTTTTATCGAGAAAGACGATCGTCTGATCAGGGTGGGCTTTGGCAAGCCGTGAAACGAGATTGAATTCGGTACCGATCGCCCAAGCGCTACCTGCAGGTGCTGCTTCAATCGTCTTAATAATAAATTCAGTACTGCCAACTACATCGGCATTAGTAACGACTTCATGTGTGCATTCTGGATGAACGAGAATTTTGACTTCAGGGATGCGAGAGCGCACATCATCGATCGATTCTTTAGAGAACCGTCCATGCACAGAACAGTGGCCGCGCCAAAGAATGACCTTTGCGCTTTTGATTTCGCTCTCAGTCAGGCCACCCATTGGCTTCCATGGATTCCACAAGACGCAATCGTCAAGTGAGAGCCCAAGACTTTTCACCGCAGTGTTTCGACCTAGATGTTGATCGGGGAGAAACAAAACTTTCTCACCTTGAGTAAATGCCCATTGCATTGCTGATTGTGCATTGGAAGATGTACATACAGTTCCGCCATGCTCACCAGTAAATGATTTGATTGCTGCAGATGAATTCATGTAGGTAACAGGAATTGTGCTATCGGCAATCCCTAGGTCACTCAAAGTCTTCCAGCACTCATCAACTTGTGAGGCAGTTGCCATGTCAGCCATTGAACAACCGGCAGCTAAGTCAGGAAGAATTACTTTCTGCCGATCGCTAGTGAGGATGTCGGCGCTCTCGGCCATAAAGTGGACACCGCAGAAAATTACAAATTCTGCTGTGCTCTGGGCTTGCGCCGCTTGCGCCAACTTAAATGAATCACCTGTGATGTCTGCAAATTCGATGACTTCATCGCGCTGATAGTGATGTCCCAGAACGATGGCGCGATCGCCGAGTGCGGCGCGAGCAGCTTTGGCGCGGGCAATGAGATCAGGATCGCTGGCAGCAGGAATCTCACCAGCGCAGGTCACTCCACGTTCAGACAATGGGTCTGAACCGCTCCCGAGAAGCAGGAGGTTGGTCACAGTAGAAGATGACATGGCTCTATTCTCACCTATTTGAGTCGCAGATGCTAAGTGGCGCGGGTACTCTTTGCCTATGACTACACAGGACACAACATCGACCACTACCAGCATCTCTCTCACCGATGGGGCAGCAGCCAAGGTTGCAGCACTTTTGGCGCAGGAAGGTGCAGATGATCTCTACCTTCGTGTTGAGGTACAACCAGGTGGATGCTCAGGTCTTCGCTATCAGCTCTTCTTTGATAACCGTGAGCTCGAAGGCGATGTAGTTCGTATGTTTGGCACAGTCAAAGTGATCACAGGAAAACTCAGCGATCCATATTTGATGGGTGCAACGATTGACTTTGTGGATACGATCGAGAAGCAAGGCTTCACAATCGATAATCCAAATGCGCAGGGTTCTTTTGCCTGCGGAGATTCTTTCAACTAATCCCTACATTTACTTCTAGATACTTGTAGATTCTCGCCCTATGAAGATAGGTGTCGCAGGTTCGGTCGGTCGCGACCACATCATGACGTTTCCAGGAAAGTTCTCTGACTCTGTTGTTGTGGGTTCACTCGAAAAAATTTCACTCTCATTTTTAGTCGATGGTTTGGAAGTTCGTCGCGGGGGATGTGCCGCCAATATCTGTTTCGGACTTGGCGTGCTTGGTCATAAGCCACTTCTCATTGCAGCTGTCGGAAAAGATTGGCCTGATTACAACGCATGGCTTACTCGCCACGGTGTTGACACTTCTCACGCTCTTGTCTCTACTACTCAATTCACCGCCCTCTTCACTGTCACGACAGACTCTGAACTTAATCAATTTGCATCTTTCTTTCCGGGTGCAATGTCGGAGGCGAGAGACATTGAGCTCCAGCCCATTATTGATAAGGAAGGCACACTCGATCTTCTAGTAATTTCGCCAGATGATCCAGCGGCAATGTTGCGCCATACAGAAGTGGCGAAGTCAAAGGGAATCGCTGTTCTTGCAGATCCATCTCAGCAGATGGCGCGTCTTTCGGGTGAAGAGATTAGAGCTCTTATCGACGGAGCTACTTACCTTTTCTTGAATGAATATGAGTTAGCTCTGGCAATTCAAAAAACTGGTTGGAGTGATGACGAAATTCTCGACCGAGTTAAGTATCGGGTGGTCACTTTAGGCTCTGCTGGTTCTCGCGTTGAAGGACGAGGCACTGCGACAATCACGGTGACATGCCCTCAAGAAAAAGCCAAGATTGATCCAACCGGAGTCGGCGATTCATTTAGAAGTGGATTCGTTGCTGGGCTTGCTTGGGGTCTTTCGCACGAACGCTGCGCTCAGTTGGGTTCACTTATTGCAACCTATGTCATCGAGACAATGGGTACGCAGGAATATAGCTTTACGCCAACCGAATTCCTCGATCGCTTCGAAATCGCATATGGCATCGATGCACGATTAGAAGTTGCGGCACACTTCCACTAAAGCCTTCACGAGTGCATCAATATCTGCCTCAGTGTGATCTTCACGCAGCGTTATTCTTAAGGATCCTTCTGTGGGCAATCCCATTGCAGCCAGTACGTGACTCGGAGCCAAATCCGCTGGCGAACAGGCAGATCCAGCATCGACAGAGATGGAGCTAGCCTCTAATTCGCGAACGAGCATTTCGCTAATCGTTCCAGGAATTACGATTGTTAGAAGATGGGCAAGAGTTTTTGAATTTTCGCCAACGACAGTTGTCCCAGGTAGCGACGTGGAAATTTGTTGGCGCAGGTAGAGGTTAAGAGAATCTAATTTCTGCTTATCTTCCTTGAAGTTTTCTAGAGCAACTGCAGCTCCCAGCAAAAGCGGAAGTGAATACCCGCCAGGAGTCCTAATTGGTGCGATATGTGGCAGTGGGTATCGCCATTGTTGAGAGTTCGCAATTGCCATGATTGATAATCCAGATGGACCGCCCCACGCCTGGCTCGAGAAAATTGCACCATCCCAGTTCTCGCCCAATGAGATGCGTGATCCCGAATACGTGGCATCGAGAACGACCATCGCCGCCTTCGTTTTTAGTAGTTCCAGATCTTGCACAATCCCTGTCTCACCATTGAGGATCTGTAGCGTCAGAAGTGAGTCCGCCGGAATCTTCTGGGCATCAAGGTATCCATTGCTATCTACGGGGATGATCGAGTGGTTGTTGTGAGTGCGAGTAAATGCTCGGATCTTGCCACGATCAATTGCGCCGACTGCTAGGTGGCGGCTTGTTTCTAAAAATCCCGCAATGCAGAGATAGGTCGCCAATTCTGATTCGCCGACAATCTCCATCTGGTCGGCTTGAATTCCCAAACCGGATGCGAGGGCTTCTAGAGCATGGTTCTGCAGGATTTTGGCTCGCTGTGAAGCTTGGGAAACTTTCTTTGGATCGGCCCAACCGGCCTCAAAGGCAGCAGTTATCGTCGAAGAGACGATCTCCGAAAGAGGGGCCTCTGAGGTGAAATTTCCTGTGACACGAACCACCCGATCAAGGCTACTAGCACCGGCTCACAACTTCTCTCCTCGCCACTATCCTTGCCCTATGTCGCTCCCAACGAGAAAATCGCGCGCGTTGCGCCTCGGGCTGGTCATCGCCCCGATCGCGCTGGCCCTGAGTGGTTGCTCAAAAGTTTCTAGCCTTGGTTTCCCAGAAGGTGCATCAAGTGTCAACGACATCTCACTCCCATTATGGCAAGGCGCTTGGATTGCTGGAGGCGTTGTCGGAGTAATTACCTTAGTTTTGATTTTGTGGCCGGCTGTGTTCCACAGAGCAAAAGCATCAAAGGGTGAATTTCCAAAACAGACTCAGTACAACGTTCCAGTTGAGATTGTGTACACAGTTATTCCATTCATCATTATTGCGGTGATGTTCTATTTCACGGCAGTGAAGCAGAACGAGATAACTGAAAAATCTCCAAACGTTGCCCACGAAATTACTGTCAATGGAATTCAGTGGTCATGGCAATTCGGATACCCGGAGGCGGGGGAGAAGGCACTCGTTACCGGAACTCCAGAGAAGCCACCCACACTTGTTGTCCCTGTTGGCGAACGTGTTGGCTACACAATCACATCAAGTGATGTTGTACATGGTTTCTGGATTCCAGCATTCATGCAACAGATTCAGAATCTACCCGGGGTGACTAACCGAATTGAATTTACTGCCAATGAGATCGGCGAGTATCCAGGAGTTTGCAATATTCTCTGCGGTCGCAGTCACACATATATGCGATTTACGCTCAAAGTTGTATCACAAGCGGATTATCAGAACTTTATTGAGACCTTGAAGGCGAGCACAGCATGACAACATATGCAGAGCGACCAACAGCTGTAGCTGCTCCCGGTGTAGCGCCGGCCTCTAAAGGTAAAAACTTTGTTAAGTGGATAACTTCTACAGACCACAAGACAATCGGTTACCTGTACCTCATGACTTCATTTGCTTGGTTCCTCATTGGCGGAATCCTCGCCCTCATACTTCGCTTTGAACTTACTCGTCCTGGTATGCAGTTCATCTCGACCGAGCAGTACAACCAAGTATTTACAATGCACGGCACCATCATGTTGCTCATGTTTGCAACGCCACTATTCGTTGGTTTTGCCAATGTGATCATGCCGCTACAAATCGGTGCAGCAGATGTTGCATTCCCACGATTGAATATGCTTTCTTATTGGCTCTACCTCTTTGGTGGAATCATGGCCTTCGCCGGATTCCTTTCTCCAGGAGGCGCGGCGTCATTCGGATGGACCGCCTACGCACCTCTTGCAAACTCAACGTATTCACCAGGTATCGGTGGCGATCTGTGGGTTGTCGGTCTTGCAATCGGTGGTCTTGGAACAATTCTCGGTGGCGTTAACTTCATAACAACAATCTTCACGATGCGCGCACCAGGTATGACGATGTTCCGCATGTCCATCTTCTCTTGGAACGTACTTCTCACCTCGATCCTCGTGCTTCTAGCATTTCCTCCTCTTGCTGCTGCGCTCCTTGGTTTGGAAGCTGATCGAATTTATGGCACGCATATTTTTGATCCGGCCAACGGTGGAGCAATGCTCTGGCAACACCTCTTCTGGTTCTTTGGTCACCCCGAGGTGTATATCTTGGCTCTGCCATTCTTTGGCATCGCAACTGAAATTTTGCCGGTCTTTAGTCGTAAACCAATCTTCGGTTACAAAGGTTTGATTGCAGCAACGATTGCAATTTCTGCCCTATCCGTTGCTGTCTGGGCACACCACATGTTTGCAAGTGGACAGGTCCTCTTGCCCTTCTTCTCATTCATGACTTTCTTGATCGGTGTACCGACAGGTGTGAAGTTCTTTAACTGGATCGGCACCATGTGGCGAGGCCACGTAACTTTCGAAACTCCAATGCTCTGGGTTATGGGATTCCTTGTAACATTCCTCTTCGGTGGAATTACAGGAATCATTCTGGCTTCACCACCACTTGATTTTGCAGTATCTGCCTCTTACTTCGTGGTTGCCCACTTCCACTACGTGCTCTTCGGAACCGTGGTCTTTGCGATGTTTGCTGGCTTCTATTTCTGGTGGCCAAAGATGACAGGCAAGATGCTCAATGAGCGCCTTGGAAAGATTCACTTCTGGACGCTCTTTTTTGGTTTCCACATCACATTCTTGATCCAACATTGGCTCGGAATTAAGGGCTTCCCTCGTCGCTATGCGGATTACCTTGCTACAGATGGCTTCACCGGAATGAATATGATTTCAACAATCGGATCGTTCTTGCTAGCTCTTTCCATGATTCCTTTTGCAATCAACGTGTGGATTACTCGCAAGAGTCCAATGGTCAACGTTGATGATCCATGGGGCTATGGCGCATCTCTTGAATGGGCAACATCGTGCCCACCACCACGCCACAACTTCCTTTCGATGCCACGCATTCGTTCAGAGCGCCCAGCATTTGATCTTCATCATCCGCATGTAAAGACCGAGGGACACTAACCATGAAGGTTAATTGGCAGCTCTTTGTTGGCCTAGGCGTCTTCTACGTCATCATGACAGTGGTCTATTGGTATGTCGGCGGAGAAGCAGTTGGTATCACTGGGATGCTCTTAGCAGCGTGTCTTGCAGGAATGGTCGGTTTCTATCTCTGGTTTACACAGAAGCGAATCGGAACAATCATGCCGGCGGATAATCTCACTGCAGAGATTGCAGATGGCGCTGGTGAACTTGGTTTCTATAGCCCGCACTCATGGTGGCCACTTCCTGTTGCTGCCAGTGCAATTGCAATCGGCTTTGGTCTGATTATCGGTTGGTGGTTGACACTAATCGCAGTCGCAGCATTGGTCATTAGCATCATCGGATGGGTAACCGAGTATGAGAAGCCCATCGATGACCCATCCATGACCGTTGGACATTAAAGCCATTTAACATGCAGGTGCGCGCAGAAATTCTCACAGTAGATTTGCCGCATACAGCAGCGGCCCGAATAGTTATTCAAGCGCCAGCTTCCAAGATTTTTGATTTCCTGGCCGATCCCAAATCTCACGCTCTTTTTGATGGTTCCTCAACTATCAATAAGTCAATTTCGGGGCCTGAGCGACTGTCTCTTGGTGCACGTTTTGGGATGTCGATGAAGATTAAAGTGCCTTATCGCATCACCAATGAAGTTGTCGCCTTTGAAGAGAATCGAGTAATTACTTGGCGTCACCTCATGAAGTGGACCTGGTCCTATGAGTTGGTAGACCTTGGTAGCGGAAGTACGCAAGTTACTGAAATCTTTGACGCTTCTGTCTGCAACAAAGCCCAGCGCTGGTGGGTCTATAAATCGGATTCACTCAACCGCAATCCAAAATGGATGGCTAAATCGCTCGTTAAACTTAAAACTCTATGCGAGGGCTAATAACAACTCGCACTGCGCCGGCCCTTTTTGTTCTTCTCTGGAGTACTGGCTTCACAGGCATACGCTATGGAATTCCATATGCGCCGCCATTTACCTTTATCGCCATCAGAATGGCTTTTGCATCTGTTCTACTGGCGCTGATTTCACTTGCCATCACTCGCCACTTTAAATATGACAAGGCAACTATTGGTAAGAGTGCACTCGTTGGATTAACGATTCACGGCGCTTATCTCGGTGGATGTTTTTACGGCGTCAAACAAGGCATGCCAGCTGGAATTACTGCCCTCATCTGTTCGCTACAGCCTGTCCTAGTTTCGGTTTTCTCATCCCTGTTCTTCGGTGAGAAGTTAACGCACCGCAAGTGGCTCGGCCTTAGTCTCGGTTTGGCTGGATTAATTTTGGTGATTGCCCCCAAATTAGAGGGTTCGGGAGATCAGGCGTTACCAACGGTAGGTGTGATTGCGATCTTTATCGCACTACTTGGAGGCACTACAGGGACGCTGCTACAGAAGAAATTTGGTACAGGAGTCGAGGTTCTATCGGGTACATCGTGGCAATACGTCGCGACAGGAATTCTCATGGGCTCATTGGCGTTGATCTTTGAAGACGATCAGTCAATTACGTGGAATGCACCCTTTATCTTCTCGCTTATTTGGTTGATTGTTGCCCTATCCATAGGTGCAATTTTGATTCTTTACTTCTTGCTGGCACGATCAAGTGCATCATCAGTCTCATCTTTGTATTACTTAGTTCCAGCAGTGACGGCAGTAGAGGCCTACTTCCTCTTTGGGGAGACCATAAGCATGGTCACTGCGCTAGGAACACTTGTCACAATCGCTGGCGTGGCACTTGTTGTGGCACAGGGGAGAGGGCGAGAAGTCACCAATCCTTAGTGGTGTTCGATCTCCTTGAGATCTTCCACCGTTGGCTTTGCAACCTGCTCAGCGTGAGCTACAGCAAAGCGCTTGCGCAACTTTGACTTGAGAAGCCCAGGACGGCGAACTCCACGAGCATCCTTCTCTTCAAGTTCAAGAGGAGCGTTCTGTTCATGCTGAGTAAGTAGCCACGCCTTTTCAGGAGAAATTGGCTCGTGTACTTCAACGAATTCGCCAGATGGCATCATGACAAGGCGACCGGTTTCGCGTCCATGTAGAACAAGCTCACGATCAGCACGTTGTAGCGAGAGACAGAGTCTCTTGGTAACGACAAATGCGATTGGAGGCAGAACAATGATTCCAATTCGACTAAACCACATGATCTGATTAATCGAGAGGTCAAAGTTGGTAGCGATAATGTCATTGCCACCATTGATGAGGGAAATCAACATAAAGGTCAGAGCCATCGCACCGAGTGCTGTGCGGTTTGGCGCGTTGCGTGGACGATCGAGGAGATGGTGCTCTCGCTTATCGCCAGTGATCCACTGTTCGATAAATGGATAGAGAGCCATTCCAGTAAAGAGAATTCCAGGAATAATCAAACCAGGAATCAAAATATTGAGTGAGAGAGTGTAACCAAAGATCATAAGTTCAATCGGTGGAGCCATGCGAACTAATCCATCGAGCCAACCCATGTACCAGTCAGGTTGAGATCCAGCTGAAATTTGTCCCGGTGTATATGGACCGTAGAGCCAGATCGGGTTAATGGATGCAACCGCGCCAAGTAACGCAGTGACACCAAAGACGATGAAGAAGAATCCACCAGCTTTAGCCATGTAGATCGGCAAGAGTGGATACCCAACGACATTCTTCTCAGTGCGACCTGGACCTGGATACTGAGTGTGCTTCTGGTACCAGACCAACATTAAGTGCACGGTAATAAGGGCCAAGAAGATTCCCGGAAGCAAGAGAATATGGATCGTATAAATACGAGGAATAAAGGCTTCGCCGGGGAATACTCCACCGAAAAGGAAGTATGAAAGATATGAACCGACCAGTGGGATTGCTTGCAATATTGCTTCGGCAATTCGAATACCTGTACCTGAGAGAAGATCATCAGGAAGTGAGTAACCCAAGAACCCTTCTACGATTCCAAGTGTAAGAAGACCAATACCGATGATCCAGTTGAATTCGCGAGGCTTACGAAATGCCCCTGTAAAGAAAACACGAAGTAGGTGGACAACAATTGCGGCCATGAAAATCAACGCTGACCAGTGGTGAATTTGACGCATAAGCAATCCGCCACGAACCTCAAAGGAGATATCGAGTGCTGAGGCGTATGCAGCAGACATCTCTAGCCCTTTGAGTGGTTCATAAGAACCTTCATAGACAACTTCGCGCATGGATGGATCGAACCAAAAGGTTAAGAACGTTCCAGATAGGAGCAAAATAACAAATGAGTAGAGCGCAATTTCACCGAGCATAAATGACCAGTGATCAGGGAAGACTTTGTTGAGATTCTTCTTCATCCATGCAGCAGCGCCGGTGCGCTCATCTACATAGTTAGCAACATTGCCTGCGATTCTTTCGCGTGCGCTCACTTAGATCTCCCCCAGAAGCTAGGTCCTACTGGCTCATTAAACGGTGCTTGTGCAACGAGGTAACCCTCTTCATCGACTGTGATTGCTAATTGTGGCAGAGGACGAGCAGCCGGTCCAAAGATAACCTTGGCAGCACGAGTTACATCGAAAGTTGATTGGTGACATGGACAGAGCAGGTGCTTCGTACCCTGTTCATATAGCGCGACGGCGCATCCCATATGTGAACAAATCTTGGAGAAGGCGATAATGCCTTGGTAAGTCCATGAAAGACGCTCTGCATCGAGATTGAACTCCTCGGGACGAAGACGAATCAAAAGAACCGCATCTTTTGCAATGTCATTGAGTGATCTGTGATCTTTTCCAGGTGCCATCTCTGGGAGAGTCTGAGCAACAGAACCAACCTCTAAATCCTCAGGACGAATTGGACGATCGCCGGGATCTGTAACAAGGCGTGATCCAGCCTTCCAGCTAGTTGTCTTGAGTTCATTTCCTGGAGTTGGTCCTAAGTCGCGAAGAAGAAAGATAGGGGAGATCCCGACAAGCCCAACAGCAAGGCCCAAGCTGCGCTTGATGAGTGAGCGACGCCCAAGTCCTGCAGCTGCAGCACCTTCTTTGGCAGTCTTCACAAACTCGTCACGATCAGAATCTGGTGATCTGAATTCGTGACGCTGAGCAATCACTTCAGTATCTGGCATCAGCGTCTTTGCCCAATGCACTGCGCCGAGTCCGATAAAGAGAAGCGAGAACGCAAGGCCAAGGCCTAAGAAAAGTTGATGTGCATTCTGTTCACCCATAAGAGGAATGAAAATAAAAGTTTCGGTGGAGATAAAAAAGTACGAGAAGATAAAGAGCAGAGTGCTCAACGCTGAGAGCAGGAAGAGAATCGCAACTTGGCGTTCAGCGCGGTCGGCTGCCTTTGGATCAATATCAGTTTGGCGCAATTTGTGAGCAGGTACACCTGGATCTTTGATTGCTTCGATTTCGTTACTCATAATTACCTATTTCGCCTTCGCCGCTAGCCAGACTGCAATACCTATCAGCAGTCCAAGTCCGAGTGTCCATACAAGAAGTCCTTCAGTTACCGGGCCAACGCGCCCGAGTGCAACTCCACCGAGCTGTGGCTCTTTCTCTGCCGCCTTGATCCACTTAATGATGGAGAGTTTTTCTTTTGGAGTAAGCGTTTTATCTGAAAAAACTGGCATTGATTGTGGACCTGTGATCATCGCTTCATAGATGTGTACTGGCTCAACACCCATCACAGATGGCGCATATTTTCCTTGCGTGAGTGCGCCGCCTTGACCAGCGAAGTTGTGACACATTGCGCAGTTTGTACGAAAGAGTTCACCACCTTCTGCAGTTTCACCATCGCGTTCGTAGTTGAGCATGTCCTCTGTAGGAATTTCAGGTCCTGGGGCGAGTGAAGCAACATATGCAGCAAGGGCAGCAACTTCTTCGTCGTTGTAGACAGGGTCTTTACGCATGGCCTGTTGGCTCATATCTGCCATCGGCATACGACCGGTAGCTACTTGGAAATCAACAGATGCTGCACCAACACCAATCAGTGAAGGTGCGATTGAGCCGCCTTCAGCATTGAGTCCGTGACAAGAAGAACAGCCTCTCAAGAAGATTTCTTTGCCTTCTGCAATAGCGGCAGTTCTCTCTTCAGCGGTCATCGGAGAAGTCGTGGCTGCACCAGCTACTTGAAAGGTAGTTCCGATTCCCAGAAGGGCGAAGATCAATAGCAGAGGTGCAACAGCTCGATGTCTGCGATGACGAGAAAGTCTCTTCACTTATATCCCTATCTACTTAATCAGATAGATCGCAGAAAAGAGCGCAATCCATACAACGTCGACGAAGTGCCAGTAATAAGAAACAACGATGGTGGTCGTCGCTTGTTGATGTGTGAACCGTCGAGCCTTAGCTACACGAACTAAAACAATGAGGAATGCAATGAGCCCACCCGTTACGTGTAGTCCGTGAAAACCTGTTGCAAGATAGAAAACAGAACCGTAAGCATTCGAAGAGAGCGTCATTCCCTCAGAGACCAGGGCTGCATACTCATAGATTTGGCCAGCGATAAAGAATGCACCCATAAGGAATGTCAGCGAGAACCATTCACGCATTCCCCACAAGTTGATTTGCAAAAGCGAACCTTCACGTTTGTTCTGGAAGCGCTCTGCAGCAAAAACTCCGAATTGGCATGTCACTGATGAAAGAACTAGAACGGTGGTGTTGATTGCTGCAAATGGAATGTTGAGAAACTCAGTTGATTCAAGCCAGATTGCCGGACCCTGCACTGCGCGTGTAGTGAAGTACATTGCAAAGAGTGCAGCGAAGAACATCAATTCGCTTGAGAGCCATACGATCGTGCCCACCGCAACAACATTGGGCTTGGTGATCCTGTGCATCGAGGCTGGCTCTGATGCCTGGCTTGAGACGGTACTTGTCATACGGGAGATTATTCCCGATATTGCAGCCATCCACCTCTTTCTCTGGCTCTATCTGACCCTTATTTGCCCATCTTTGAGGTGAAACGGATCACCATGGCATCGGCCATCTCTCGCGGTAGAGTGCGCCTATGTCGCAAGAAGAGTCTCGCCGCCTGAATATCGTTCTTTACTCAGATGATGTGACGGTCCGCGCCCATGTAGCTGCTGCTTTAGGTACCCGCGTTGCTCCAGATCTTGCACCTCATTCAATTATCGAATTTGCAACCGGTCCAGCTCTACGCCTCTACGTAGATGGCAAGGCTCGCAGCGGCGATCACGAAATTGATCTCTTTATTCTCGATGGTGAAGCGGCCCCTGAAGGTGGAATGGGAGTTGCTCGCCAACTCAAAGATGAGCTCTTTAACTGCCCGCCAGTTTTAGTGATGACAGCCCGTAAAGAAGATGCCTGGCTTGCGACGTGGTCACGGGCTGAAGCCAATGTTCTTCATCCGATAGATCCATTTACCTTGGCTCATACCGTTGCAGATTTATTGCGCTCTTCGATCACACGCGTCAAGGCATAATTTCCCCTGCAAGCAGCTTCTGCCGTAGAGAGTAGGTGAAGCCACGATGTGGAGTTCTTACATAGACCGCTTGGTGAATGGGCTTGATCTCGAAGCCCATGAAATCTCTTCAGTGATGGAGACAATCCTTCTGGGTAAGGCAGAAGTTTCAGAGATTAAATCATTTCTAGTTGCCCTAAAAAATAAAGGCGAAACGGCAGAAGAAGTATCAGCACTTGTCAATCAAATGTTCTCTCATAGCGCCCCTATTTCCATTACCGAACGCGCTGTCGACACAGTTGGCACAGGTGGAGATGGAGCGCATACGATCAATATCTCCACGACTGCCGCAATCATCGCTGCCTCAGCTGGTGCTCGAGTTGTAAAGCATGGCAATCGAGCTGCCTCGAGCAAGTCTGGCTCGGGGGATCTGCTCGAAGCGCTAGGTGTTGCCATAACCCTCGATGGCAAAGCTGTTGAAAAATCAGTACAAGAGCTAGGAATAGGTTTCTGCTTTGCCTCAATTTTTCATCCAGCAATGCGTTTTGCGGCCCCTGCGAGAAAAGAGTTAGGAATTCCAACTGTTTTTAACATCTTGGGGCCCTTGGCAAATCCAGCAAAGCCTCAGGCCGCAGCAATCGGTGTTGCCGATGATCGAATGCATTTAGTGATGGCAGAAGTTTTAGCAACGCGTGGGGTAGATGGATTTGTTTTTCGTGGCGATGATGGGCTTGATGAAATAACGCTTTCATCAACTACCTCAGTATTGAGTATCGGCAATGGCGAAATTCGAAGTGATCTGATTGAGCCTTCTGACTTCGGTATTTCGCGCGCACCGATAAGTGATCTCGTCGGGGGAGATGCCGCCGAAAATGCACGAATTACACTCGCAATTTTCGCGGGCGAGAAAGGTGCACCAAGAGATGCAGTGTTATTGAATGCAGCTGCTGCAATTGCGGCTTTTGACGGAGAGCAAGACCTTGATGTGCGTGAACGAATTACTAGAGGGCTAAAGAAGGCTGAGACTGCAGTGGATAGCGGAGCTACTACTGCTCTTCTTCAGAAGTGGATTGCTTTGACTCAAACTTTGGTCGCACCTTCTTAGCTCCGGCGTTGATCATTTGATTGATTGTGGTGATGCCGAAGGTTCCCATTCGCTCGATGATTCCGTGGAGAACATCAACAGTTGCAAGCGCATCATCGAGAGCTCGATGGTTCGGGGCAATTTCTGTCCGGAAATAGACGGCAAGAGTGCCTAATTGGTAGTTCGCGACATCATCTTTGGTCAGTACAAACCTCGCAGCTTTCACAGTGTCGATGACACGAAAGTTTGGCCACATGTAGCCATGCAGCGCTGCTGATGCCTTAAGAAAAGAGAGATCGAAAGGTGCGTTGTGAGCCACAAAAACAGTTGACTTGTCACTACCTAGAAATTCGAAGAGGAGAGGTAGAACCGATTCAATCTTTGGTGCATCGATCAACATCTCATCGGTAATTCCAGTCAGCTCTGTAATAAATGGTGGAAGAGGTGTTCCTGGATTAACGAAAGTTTTGAAGGTACCAAGTACTTGGCCACCACAAACTTTGACTGCGCCGATTTCAGTGATGGCGCTGCCAGATTTTGGTGATGCACCAGAGGTCTCTAAATCTAGAACGACAAATGTTGTCTGAGAAAGATCTTCATCGACAACCATTTTCTTCATCTGATCAGCCTAGATGACCTCGCCGACATAATGCACGATCTATTTACGCTTGAAAGCTTTCTTTGCACGAGCTGTCAATTTATCGGTCTCTTTCTTAATTCGGATGTAGACAACCTGAGCCCACGCAAACTCGGTAGCCAAGATAGCTACACCAAGAACAATCAGGGGAAGGCCAGGGCCTGGAATGAACACGAATATGATTCCAAGGAGGGTGATTGTCGATCCGACCGTTGCAACTATGACCCATCTGAAAGGGTGAGGTAGTGCACGCCAGACGTTACCGAACTTACGTCTCATATTCTGAGCCATTGTGAGGGTCACCCTTAAACTTTTCGTCTTGTGTAGTTAAGAATATAGCGTAATCTGCTGCGCATGGAATATAGACGCCTCGGCAGTACCGGAATGTATATATCTGAAATTGCTTACGGAAACTGGATCACCCATGGTTCCCAGGTAGAACAAGAAGCGGCGATCAAATGCGTCAAGACCGCATTCGACTTGGGTATTACCACTTTTGATACGGCCGATGTCTATGCAGGAACTCGCGCTGAGACCGTTTTGGGTAAGGCACTTAAAGGGATTCGCAGAGAATCGTACGAACTCTTTACAAAGGTGTATTGGCCAACCGGAACTGGCAAGAACGATCGTGGACTTTCACGTAAGCACATCATGGAGTCGTGCCATGCATCACTGAAGCGTCTCAATGTTGATCACATCGATCTCTACCAAATGCACCGATTTGATTTTGAAACGCCTCTTGAAGAGTCACTTCAGGCCTTCGAGGATCTCGTTCGCCAAGGCAAAGTAAATTACATTGGATTCTCAGAGTGGACTGCAGACCAAATTTCTTCGGCGCTCAAAATTCAGGATGCCCGCGGATATTCGCGATTTGTCTCAAGCCAACCCCAGTATTCAGCACTATGGCGCGTCATTGAAGCCGAAGTTGTTCCGCTATCTCGCAAAGAGGGAATCGGGCAGATTGTCTGGTCGCCTATTGCACAAGGGGTTCTCACCGGAAAGTACAAGCCGGGTGCGAAGCCTCCGACGGGATCACGAGCGACAGATAAGAAGAGTGGCGCAAAGATGATTTCGAGATGGATGCGCGATGAAGTTCTGGAAGCAGTACAGAAACTCAAGCCTGTCGCAGATTCAGTGGGACTGACAATGTCACAACTGGCTATCGCATGGGTATTGCAGAATGACAATGTTTCTTCAGCAATCATGGGAGCTACAAAGCCATCCCAGGTGAAGGAGAACGTCAAGGCATCTGGTGTAAAGCTCGATGCCTCAGTAATGAAAGCAATTGATGGCGCATTAGGAACACTTCCTGAACGCGATCCAAAGCAGAACATCAGCCCTAATCCTCGCGCCTAGAAAGTTCGCAGACATGACAATTAACCCATTTTTTTCACGATCGACCCTCGAATATGAGTTGCCTGATTTCGCATCCATCACGGAAGATCACTATAAGGAAGCTTTCTACAAAGGCACAAAAGATCAGTTAGCCGAAGTCGAAGCGATCATCGCATCGGGGGAGCCAACTTTTGAAAATACGATCATCGCATTGGAAAAAAGTGGGCAGACTCTCACGAGAATGCTCGTGGTTTTTTACAACAAATCTTCGAGTGATACCAATGACAATCTCGATGCTATAGAAGAAGAGATTGCACCAAAGTTATCCGCTCACCAAGATGCAATTAAATTGAATCCGGCGCTCTTTTCCCGTATCAAGACACTTCGCGATAAGAAAGACTCTCTCTCGCTCACTTCAGAGGATGCGTGGCTATTGGATAAGTATTACCGGGACTTCGTCTATGCCGGAGCGCACCTGACACAGGAACAGCGTGAAGAGCTATCAAAGATTAATGAGCGTTTGTCATTTCTGGAGACTCAGTTTTCGAAAAATCTTTTGGCCGATACTAATGACAGTGCAATTGTCGTAGATTCCAAGGAAGAACTTGCTGGACTATCTGACAGTGAGATTCAAGCAGCCGCAGATGCTGCAGCTGCACGAGGATTAGCGGGTAAGTATCTACTTGGTATGGTCAATTTCTCTGGGAATCCGATGCTCAGGAGATTGGAATATCGAGGCACTCGTGAGCGAATCATGCGAGCTTCCCTTCTTCGTGGCAATCGTGAAAATGAGTTCGATACGAAAAAGATCATCACCGAAATGGCCAAACTCCGAGCAACCCGAGCAAAACTCTTTGGAAAGAAAACGCATGCCGAGTACATCATCGCTGAGCAGACTGCAGGAAGCGTCGAGAACGTTCATGCAATGTTGCGCAAAATTGCACCGGCTGCCGTGCGCAACGCACGCGCTGAAGGATCCGACATTCAAGCGATGATTAAAGAATCTGGAGAAAATTTCGAAGTCGCAAGCTGGGATTGGGATTTCTACACTGAGAAAGTTCGTAAGGCCAAGCACAACATTGATTCAAGTGCCATGCGTCCATACTTCGAACTTGAGCGCGTGCTTCATGACGGAGTTTTCTTTGCAGCCAATAAGCTCTTTGGAATCTCTTTCAAAGAACGCCCAGATCTAATTACCTATCACGAAGAAGCCAGAGCCTTTGAAGTTTTCAACGAAGACGGAAGCAAGCTAGGCCTATTCATCGGTGACTTCTACACACGCGATTCCAAGCGCGGCGGTGCTTGGATGAACAATCTTGTCGACCAGAGTTTTCTTCTTGGACAACTTCCAGTGGTCTGTAATAACCTCAACATTCCAAAACCTGCAGCAGGTCAACCAACTCTTTTGACCTATGACGAGATCGTCACTTTGTTCCACGAATTTGGGCACGCACTCCATGGGTTGCTTTCGAGCGTTACCTACCCTCGCGTTTCTGGAACAAGTGTTCAGCGCGATTTCGTTGAGTTCCCTTCACAAGTAAATGAGATGTGGATCTTGTGGCCAGAAGTTGTTTCTAACTATGCCAAGCATCATGAGACCGGCGAGCAATTGCCACAAGAACTCATCGACCGACTCAAGGGTTCTTCAACATTTAATGAAGGTCATGCAACAACGAGTTATTTAGCTGCCGCAATTCTGGACTTGGCATGGCATTCACTTGAGGATGGTCAGGATGTGGCAGATGCGATCGCTTTTGAAGCAGAGGCGATTAAGGATTACGGTCTCGACTACCACGCTGTTCCAACGAGATATCGCAGCACTTATTTTTCTCATATTTTCGGTGGCGGTTACTCGGCTGGTTATTACGGATACATCTGGAGTGAGGTGCTTGACGCCGAATCTGTCGATTGGTTTATGGAGAATGGTGGCCTGACACGTAAGAACGGTGATCACTTCCGTGCAGAACTACTTAGTCGTGGTGGATCCATTGATTCTATGCAGATGTTTAAAAACTTTCGTGGGCGTGAAGCTACGATTACGCCGCTGCTTAAGCGCCGTGGTCTTGAATAACTCGTGCAATAAATCCATCAACTGCTGATTCGATCATCCCTAGAACGTTGCGATATGCATCTTCTGATTGATTGTAAGGATCTGGCACCTCAAGCTTGAAGTATTCACTAGATAACGGATCGATGTGAGACAAGGCCGGATCAAAACTACGTAGGTAGAAAACTTTCGTGGCATCTTCTTGGCTGGGCGCGAGCGAAAGTACATTCTCATAATTACTCGAATCCATGACCAAGATGTAATCATTAACGAAATAGTCGTTTGCTTTAAATTGCGAAGCCTTGTGATCATGTAGATATCCAGCCTTCTCCCAGACCAATTTTGATGTTGGGTGCGGGTCTTCTCCGATATGCCAACCACTTGTTCCTGAACTACTGACATTTATTCCAACGCGAGTGAGCTTCTGTACTTTATTTGCAAGCACGGCAGCAGCCATGGGGGAGCGGCAGATATTGCCAAGACAGACCATCGCCACGCTAAGAGAAGCCATGTCCTAAGCCTAATCTCATTTAGACTTCCGACGTGGCTAAAGACATCGTTCTCATTGCTGGCTTCGCAATCACCTTTGTAGTCCTTGCCTATCTGGTGCGGAGCATTCGTGCCCTGCACAGAAAAATGAACCGCAATGCAGATCGCAGCAGCAAAGAGTTATCTGCTCAAACTGGTCGAATCAAGAGCGAGCTAGGAAACGTCTATCACCAGTTCGAGGCTGTCGAGCAGCTTCTTCCGCTTCTGAAATTGTCGGCTCCACTTCCACCTTCACGCGGTTGGGCTGCCTCTCCAGATTTTCTGTTGACCCTTGCTCACGTAACCAAAAGAGTGAAGCCTCGCCTCACGGTCGAATTGGGCTCTGGTATTTCCACACTTGTCTTAGCTAAGAGTGGCGCAAAGAAAATTGTCAGCCTTGATCACTCTATTGAATTCGGCACACAAACAAGAGAGATGTTGCTCGCCCATGGAGTACGTGGTGTTGATATTCGGATAAGCGAATTAGAAAGTTACTCACGCGGATACAAGTGGTATGCCAAGGCCACTTTCAAGGGACTATCAAAGATCGATCTCCTCGTTATCGATGGACCCCCAAGTTCAACTAATCCAGATGCTCGCTTCCCAGCCCTCGAGCATTTAGTTCCGCTTCTTTCGCCGAAAGCGACAGTGATCTTGGACGATGTCTATCGCGATGAAGAACGCAAACTAGCCGATGCAATTGCGAAAGCGCTACCAAACCATGTCTTAACTATTCATTCTCACGAAAAGGGAACCGCAGTAATTTCACCGCGATCTGGAAGGTAATCTCTCGTGAAGACCGCTTTCTTTGACCAGCCCGAAGAAGTAGTGACCAAGGAATTAGAAGCTTTTTCTCTCGAGATTCTTAGTCGATATCAGATTGATGTGAAGTCTGCTGTCTCAATCAATTATGAATACAACGCCACGCTTAAGGTTGAAGCAACTGACGGCCGATTATTTGCTCTCCGTATCAATACAAATTCACCACGCACTCCCGAAAACCTAAGGGCAGAGATCGCATTTGTTCGATTCCTGGCCGAAGACGGTCGCGTTAAGGTTCCCCATCCGGTCGAAAATATTGATGGTGACTTTTACACTTCGATTCTTCATGATGCCTCGGGGCGAATGTTTCACTGTGTTCTATATTCATGGATTCTTGGCGAAGAACTTGAGGACGAACCGACAGATGAGCAGCTGTACGTATTAGGGGCTGCCATGGCGACAATGCACCTGGTGGCACCAGGCTTTGCTTTGCCAGACGGTTCAGTCCTGCCTACATTTGATGATCCGCTGTGGTGGACTGAAGATTTTCTTCTCAGCGAGAAAAGTGTTTTAGATGCGGAAGCCAAAGAGTTAATCACTCAAGCACTTTCTGCGATTAAGTCCGGCGTCTCAAAGTTCTACGTAAATGCGACTCCTAGGATAATTCACGCAGATATGCACGGCGGAAATGTCTTGTGGCATGAAGGAAGTCTCTCCGTCATCGATTTTGATGATTGCGGCTTAGGGCTTCCTCTGCAGGATCTTGCAACCGCCCTCTACTATCTGGACACACCTGAACAAGACGCTGCATTTAGGCGTGGATACGAGTCCATCGCCCCCATCCCTGAGTGTTCTGACAAGGAGATGAAGATGTTATTTTTGCAACGACGAATAGTTCTTCTGAATTATCTCTACGAGACTTCAAATTTAGAACATAAATCAATGATCCCTGAGTATCAGGAAGAGACATTGAGAAGGATTAGGAAGTTTTTAGAAACCTAGCGGTTAGAAACTATTGGTCCGAAAGCAATCAGCGGCGGCCGCCTCGTCCTGGTAATCAGGAAAGACAAGACCGCCGCCGCATTGCAATCTAATTGACTACTGTTTAGTAATAGTCCTTACCTGTGATTATCTCTTCTAGGATGTCTCCAAAAAATGCAAGCTGAACGAGTGGTTGAGCAAGCTCATTTAGGTCGAGATTTTCGAGAGGGGTTACATGTCTCATCACCAGATAGTCTCCAACGGAGCTAAGACCGTACATAACTTTGTTTAGAATGTCTTCCTTGAACAAGGCAACCAGATTTACTTCGTCAATTTTGCAGACTGCTGAGCTAAATACAATGTTATCGCCAGAATGCAAAACCATAACCATCTGACTTCTGCCGTCCTTGGTCGGAATTTGAGTCTTTAACAAAGAATCATTAACCATTTCGCCTGGATGCACTTTGCCGCTCGTTAAAATCGTGGACACTTCTTGCCATGTAGCCATTTAATTCTCTCCCTGTGGTTTGTGTGGTCATCGAGATTAACATTCACCTCGTTAGTTCGCATTAATCGAGTTTAAATCTGACTAGTCATCTTTGGGCCTGCCATTATTGCCTCATTTATTCTTAAACTATGAGGAAGAAAGTTGCCAAGTATCCGGAAGAATTTGCCGATGGATCACTAGGTTGGATGCATCTATCTAAGTCAGTGACAAGCGGTTTGTCCGATGCTTGGTTTAAGGAATATCAAGCGCTTCCGATTCGCGAGGCACTTCCTCCGAGCCTGACAGATTATGACCAGCCTGGCATAGACGCGATGAATTCGACATTAGTTCCCGGAAACGACTACAAGGTCATTCCAGATTTTGCATCTACACTCAAAGATCGAGGCCTCACCCCAGTTGCGTTTGTGATGTCTGATCTGGGTCAGTCAATTTTGGCAACCATGGACAAAGTCAATCTTCTCTATCAGCGTCGTACCAAAATATTAGTGGACGACTCTAAGTATCTTGAATTTCCCCCTGAAACTTCCTTAAAGGCAGATCTATTCTGGTCTACCTATTTCAATAGCGCATTCACGCAGTCTGTCGAAATCCTAAAAGATTCAGCGGGTACGGAGTACTGCTACTGGTCATCAACAGTCCTCTACGGAAGTCGGGGCCAAGGAGATTACGATCTATTCGACATGCTGGCCGATGCCAACGATCTCGCTTCAAATATCCCAGTCAACTTAACTGATGATGAGAAAAATCGTGGGGTCATGAATTTCGGTGAGTGGTCTACCAAGATTTATCTTCCTTGGTTAAGCAAGTGTCTTTTTTATCTTGGCGAAACACCATTCCCGTCTTCCATTGCAAGTATGAGCCGCTCTCTGGCATTTCCTGGACTTGATGAGACTAAGTTTCCTATTCCATATATGCAGTTCGTGAAGAATAGTGAAGTGCAGTGTCACCAAGAACTTGTAACCACCGGCGGTGAATCCGAGAGTCACAGCACGACGTTCATGGCACCACAGCAAATTGAAATGGGCTGGCTGTTCACTGCCAGCGATTTTGAGAGTCAAAAAATTATTCTGACAACAATTACTAGCGCCCTCGTTAAAATCATGTCATACCTGGAGGATGGGTATTTGAATCACAATACTCCCGGAGAACCATTCCAATTCGACGAGGTAGTTTTCAGTGATTCACAGTTAGAACGTAGGTTTGCGAACATTGGAGTGGCTGGGGGATATTCGCGATGGATCCCCACCACTCAGGTCAAGGAGCGAATTCTGGAAACAGACGCTCGCGCACAGGCACTCTATGGAGGGCTCAAATCCGAGATCGGCAAGAAGCAAGATCGAATGTGGATCGTTGACGAGGGAGTGGGAAAGGCAGCTGTTGGATCGGCTATCAACGACTCCATTTTTCAGTATTTCATTCCGGAGCAGCAGTGGGGTGGTGTCGAGTGGTACGCCTTAAGGGCGATCGAAATGGAAATCCATAATGAAACAACGAATGCAATTTCAAACTGGGGCGTATCTAAATACCTACAAGGAGATTATGAATTTGCAATCATGTTATTTACGAAGGCGCTCGATCGCGAAGACAAATTCGCTGAAGGCGAGGCGTCTTTTTACCTAGGTAAAATCTATGAGAAGCAAGGCGACCGAGTAAAGAGCGAGGAATTTCGCAAACGTTGTGAGGCAGCAGGTGGTTATGAGCCAACCTTCCTTTAGGTTTTAATATCAGATGTCTATTGTGCCAATTATCTCCAAGAGGGAGAATCACGCCTGTTCTACGTTTGCATTGATCGAGGTTGTTACTAACCACTAAATACTAAGCGGATTTCTGCGGAGTTAGCCTTTTTGTGGACGCTTGACCAGTGCAGTCGCTGAATTGTTATAAGCACTTCGTTCCATAGATACGGCTTCCCAGCCTTCTTTTCCTAAATTGTTTAGTTCAGTCTGTAACTCACTAATTCTGTCTTTGTAAATGATCCTGTATTCCCAAGTGGTCATATCCTTAAGGTACTTTTGTCTAGGTGGATTGTCTAGATCGCTTTTTTCTTATCAGCAGGTAGAAATCAAGGAATTGGAACCGCATAAGTGCAGTTCAGGAGTGGACGATACTGGGATCGAACCAGTGACCCCCACAATGTCAATGTGGTGCTCTACCGCTGAGCCAATCGTCCGTACGGTCTAAATCTTTACATCTTGCCTTGGGCCTTATTAAGTTATTGAGCAAGTATAACCAGAAGAAGAATTCTGTCGAAATATGAAGTTATGAGCGGCCGAAATCGTCCTCAAGACGCTCAATATCGTCTTCACCAAAGTAAGTTCCTGTTTGAACTTCAGTGAAGAGGAGCTCGGTTGTTCCGATGTTTTCAATACGGTGCGCAACACCAATTTCGATATCAATGGAATCTCCGGCTGACATTTCAAAACTATCGCCATCGAGTGTGATGCGAGCATCACCAGTGACGATGAACCAATGTTCGGCTCGCTGTTGGTGACGTTGATACGAGAGTCGCTTACCGGGAAGAACGTAGACATTCTTTACTTGATGAATAGCCGAAGAAGAGAGAACTTCATAACGTCCCCATGGGCGATCTGAATTGGTGTCAGCCACGTTGATCGCCCTCTCTGCTCTACCTTGAAACTTCGTGGAGGTGGAAACGGGATTTGAACCCGTGTAGAGGGATTTGCAGTCCCTTGCCTCGCCTCTCGGCCATTCCACCACGAACTTGTTGTACTTATGCGGATAAAGAAACGCCGCCCATCAAAATGAACGGCGCTCTATCCGAGCGGACGA